>Ga0055584_100002291_pt1 | contig 18955 bp, 14 predicted proteins | sample OSDHelmetaG_FD_58716 | JGI IMG/M metagenome (GOLD analysis project Ga0055584, IMG submission 58716) | Pelagic marine sediment microbial communities from the LTER site Helgoland, North Sea, for post-phytoplankton bloom and carbon turnover... | ecosystem: Environmental > Aquatic > Marine >... | reverse complement strand
GGCACTTCGCCAAAACGACTCATTGCGGTGAGCAGTTCATCCGGCAATCCCGTCATTCCGCGGCCGCGAAATGCTTCATTGAATCCGGAAAGCAGCTGCTCGGAATGCTTTGCCGCGGGCGCTCCGTCCAGCAATTTTGCACAGGCAAGAAAGCCGGATCGCTTCCCAGCCATCGCAAATCGTCGCATCAGGCGTGGAAGAAGCTCCTTGAAAACAATCGGCTCATCCCAGGCATTGGGATCATCTAACAAAGCCAGAACCTCTTTGGCTGCGTTATCGATCTGTTCTTCAATCGCCCACCAAATCAGCAAAGGCACATAGGGATCATCGGCGTCTTCGTTTCGGGTCATTAGACTGCCTGCAATGGGAAGAGCCTGCGACGAAGGCAACCGGCGGGCCGTGCAGGCGAGCTGCATTCTGACGCGCGGATTTTTGTCTATCTTTGCTAGTTCAACAACGCGTGAAAGATGATCAGCCGGAATGGCATTCGCATCTCCTAACAAACGTATAGTCCACTCGCGAACGGGAGCGAACTCATGGGCCAATCCAAGTTCCGCGACCTCTTCAATTTTGCCAATTTGATGAATTGCCCAAAGCGCTTCGAGAGCCGCCTGTCCGTCTTTGCTTTCCAAGACCCGGGAGAGCTGCTCTACGACTTGGGTATCATCGGTGCTCCCAAGAATCCGGACTGCCATTCGCCGATGCCATTTGTTCGGATGGGAGAGGCAGGCGATCAGTTCTCCAGTAGACATCTCCGAAAGATCGAGCTCTTTTTCCAACTCCGAATTCTTTCCTCGAATCCGATAGATCCGACCACTCGTTGGATCGATCTGGCTTTGGTAGTGCTGGCCGTGAGCAATATAGTGGTCGTAAAAATCAGCAACATAGATGCTGCCGTCCGGGGCGTTGCCGATAAAGACGGGCCGAAACGCCTCATCCTCACTCTTCACGACATCGCCATTGTCTGATGTTCGGAAGGAACTCCCGAGAGGAAACCGCTCACTGTCGATCACGTTGCTGTGAAGCGGATCAATGCTGAAGAAGTGGTTGTGATAGGATTCAGGAAGGGCCGTTCCTTCGACCACTGCAGCAATGTGGGAAAACCGTCGGATCGGTTGTTCACTCGGCATTTTCCGCAGCTCCCCGAAATTGTAGGGATGAGGTGAAGGGCCATACTTCCCCTTGTTTGCCGCTTCGACTCCGAAGGTTGCACCTTGGATATAGTGCCACCCGCGGGTGTCGCCTCCGTTGTTTCCGGAAAATAATTGTCCGGTATTGTCGAACTCCAGACCAAAGACATTTCCTCCGCCCTCTGAGAAAATTTCATACTCCCTCGTTTCGGGATGATAGCGCCAAACCATCGGGCCTTCAAAATAGACCCCTTCCGCGTCGGAATCATCGAGACGCGGACGAACCACCCGGCTCGATGTACTGCTTCCCTGTGCTGCATAGATCCAACCATCCGGCCCAAAGGTTAGACTGTTAGCAACGGCGTGGGTGTCCTCGAGACCAAAGCCTTCGAGATGGATGACGGGATTTCCATCTGGCACATCGTCTCCATCTTCATCCGGATAGAAGAGCAGGCAGGGAGGGTTCATCACCCAAATTCCACCGTCGCCGGGAAGGGCTGAAGTAGCCATGTTAAGGCCATCCAGAAATATCTTATGCTTGTCGAAAACCCCATCGCCATCGGTGTCCTCATGAATGCTGATGACGTCGCGCCCTTTGTCATGGTTCGGAGGAGCCGGTGGGACTTTGTCAAAAACGCTTCGGTAATACTGGTCGCGACTGAGGACTTTGACTCCGGCTGGATACGGATACTGACGATACTGCGCAACCCAAAGCCGACCTCGATCATCAAAGCTGAAATGATTAGGCTGCGCCACCTGCGGTTCGTGCAGCAATTGCTCCATAACCAGATCATCGGCTGTGGCAAACCTCTTAGCTGATTCTTCCGGAGTGAGCCTGGGACCGTGAGTGAATTCCGGTGCCTCGCCGAGGGCAGTCGTTGCCAATTTGAACTCCTCAAAGGAAGTCGAAGCAGGTTTCTCTGCCAGCGCACCTTTAGATTTGAGAGGCGCTTCACCAATGCGATAATCCCATGAGCCTTTAAGTTTGCACTCGTCGAAGTAGGTGACAATGACCGGAGCCTCGCTCGAAAATCCACCTTCTCCCCCGGGATGATAAACCCGAAATGCAATTTCGTTCCACTGCCCCTGCTTGATAAGTCCGGGTGGAACTTTGTGCCGGAGATTCAAATCGCGACCATCGGAGTATTTTGGAGGCATCGAGCCACCAGTCCCGATCTTCTGTCCGTTCACGAAAACCTCGTGAGCCCCTGACAAACCTCTCACCGTAATACTTACCGACTCACGAAATAAATCGCGCTCGTGCTTGAGAAAGAAATACTTATTCGGCAACAGCCACGTCCGGTACCAGGCGTAGCCGTCGACTTTTTGGCCGCCCGGAACTTTCGTGGTTGTCCAATTCTGAGCATCAGCAGAGGAGGCAATACTGACGAGGAATGCCAGAGAAAGGGAGGTCACGAAACAGAGAATCGAAAAAGTAGAAGCCATGCGCGAACATAGCCTATCTCCTCCGATTCAGCGGCCAATGACGCATTCGAGGCCCCAGAATTTGAGGGCTACGGCAACACCCTATTTTTTCCCGAAGCAATACAAACTCTCTACACCGCGGACGAGCAACTTTCCGTTTATCGGGACAGGAGCAGCAGCAAGACGCTCGCCCATGTCATTTTGTGAAAGCACCTTCATACCTGACTCACTGACTTCGACCACGGCGAGAACTCCGTCTTCGCGGGCACAGTAGAGCAAGTTGCCTGCGAGAATGGGGCTGGAGTAGTACTTTGCTGCGGCGCGTGGAATCTCACCGGCCCAGATGTCTTTGCCCGTTTCTGCATCGATGCAGTGAACTTTTCCGCGATCCGTCAAAAGGTAGACTTTACCATCGTGGCCAACCGGAGTCGGACAGTCAGCCCCGACATCGTTTCTCTCCCAAAGACGAGCGCTTTGAGTGATTTCTCCTGCACCTCCCATTTTTACCGCTGCGGTATATTTGGTGCGACCGAATGGAACCACTGCGATGCCCTCGGTAAAGGCCGGTGATGCGATAACTCTCCACATCGCTTTGTCTTCTGGATTGAATCCACCGCATGTCCAGATCACTTCCCCGTTTGCCGGGTCGTGACCAGTCAGCTGGTCAGCTCCCCAGATCACGATGGTTTTTTTACCGTCGATTTCTGTCACGTAGGGAGTGGTATATGACTGGCCGGTTTCTTTTTGCACAGGATAGGTCCGATCCACTTTCCAGACTTCGCTGCCGTCCTCCGGATTGAGAGAAACCACATAGGATTCGCCTTCCTGCATCACTGCGATGACGATATTGCCTCCGGCAAAAACAGGCGACGTCCCGAGATCCCACCAGAGAGTATCTTCCCCATAGCGCTCCTGTAGATTGGTCTTCCAATTCAGTTCCCCATCGAGCGTGAGGGAGGCGACGGTTCCGCTCTTGAAGTAGACATAAAGGTTTTTGCCATCGGTTATGGGCGAGGAATTCGAACCACTTCCGTTTTTGTGCTTACCAGGACGCTCTTCTCCGAGTGTTTGCTGCCAGACCTGCTCGCCTTCCCAGTTGTAGGCAGTGATTCCATCTTTACCCTCGACACCGCTCGTCACGAAAATCTTGTCCTCCCAAATGATAGGGGTGCTGCTACCAACCCCGGGCAGCTCAATCTTCCAAACCACATTTTTCTCTGGAGAAAATTCTGCAGGATATTCACCTGGCTTCGCGACACTGAGCCCATCTGGACCACGCCACTGAGGCCAGTTCTTTGCCGTTGCCGAATCAAGAAGGAGAAAGCCGAAAAGTGCGACAACAAAAGCCGTTAAGAGAAAATTCTTCATACTCCTTTCATAGGGACGAGATGGAGAAATATCCAACATTTTTGCAGGCGCAACCGGGTGAAACATCCAGCTTTCCGACACAGGGTGCGAAAAATTTCGCATTTTTCTTGCAACATTTCCAGAAAGGTTCGAAAAATTTCGCATGCCAAATGAAGTAGCAACCGAATCCAAGTTCAGCCGAAGAGAAAGCGAGGTCATGAACGTGCTCTTTCAGCGGGAGTCCGCCACAGCGCGAGACGTCTGGTCAGCGTTGGGAGAAAGCCGGACGTATTCCACCATTCGAAAAATTCTCAGTATTCTCGAAGAAAAGGGTCACGTTCGGCATAAGACCAAGGGGAGCACGTTTATCTATTCCCCCGTAGAAAAGCGCGAGAAAGCCGCCTCTTCCGCGCTCGGTCGACTCGTCGACACATTCTTTCAGGGCTCCGTCGAAGGAGCCGTCTCAAGCCTGCTGGGAGATACGAAGGGCCAGCTATCCTCCGATGAACTTGATCGAATCGGAGCCATGATCGAAGACGCAAAACAACAAACCAAGGACAAGAAATGATCACTGACCTCTCCCAACTTTCCCCGCTCCTGATCGAATTGCTTTTGAAGTCCGGCATTGTTGTCGCGATCGGGTTTGCCCTCGTCCTGGCCTTTCGCAATAGCACCCCGGAATGGAAGCATCGCATTTTGCTTCGCGCCTTCGGAGTTGCCATGGTGATTCCTCTGCTCCTGATGCTTCCCCGCTGGGAAATTTTGCCCGAAGTAAAATCTGAAGCACCACCCGTTCTGCCATCAGCGGAAAACACTCCCGACAGCTCTGTTGTTTTCTCCAGCCCCCTTCCTGTTGAACCAAAAGAAGCGGCTGATACAAAGCCCTTCTGGAGACCGTCAGCGATGGAGATATTCGCACTGCTCTGGCTGGCAGGTTCCGCATTCTTTCTCCTTCGCATGGCGATGGCAGGGAGCCGACTTCGATCACTCGCACGCTCTGCGAAGCGACCTTCGCAACGGATTCGCAATTTGTTCACTTCGATTCAGCTAGAAACCGGAGTGCAAGGCGTTCGTCTTCTCGTATCCGATTCGGTTGTCTCTCCGTTCACCCACGGACTGACTCATCCCGGCATTTACCTACCGAATTCGTCGGAAAACCGGAGCGACGAGGAACTGGCCATGATCTTTCGCCACGAACTGGCTCACGTGAAACGCCGAGATGCTCTAGCCGTTTTTCTCTCCCGGATTTTTCTCGCCGCGAACTGGATCAATCCACTTGCCTGGGTTGCCAACCGTCAGGCAATCCACTTTCGCGAAGAAGCATGCGACGAAAGTGTCCTTGCGGCAGGACACGCTCCCTCCGCTTATGCAGAAATGTTGTTTCGTCAGGCTAGCCAACAGAATGATCGCTATCTACAAACCTGCACCACCTCCATGGCCGAAACCGGAACCATCGAACAACGAATCAAAATGATCCTGAAGCAAAACACCACCATTACCCGTAAACCCTCACATCTTGCCAAACTGGGAGCCGCGGGCTTCACCATGCTCTTCGTGCTGATTGGGTTCGTCGGATCCCAGACGGCCACCAACTCTGATAGTGATGCGGCAATAGAAAAAAAACTTAGCGAGACAATTCTTCCTTCTGTCCAGTTCAGTGAGACGCCCCTCCGCGATGCCTTGGCATTTCTGGCCCAAAAAGGCAGCGGGATGAATATCATTCTCAATGCGCCGAAATATGAAGATGCGAAAATCACACTGCGGCTGACCAATGTTCCCTTGTCGGAGGCCTTGCGATACACAGCCAACCTCGCTCAGACGAATTACCGGATCGACGGCAATACGATCCTCGTTGAAGAGATTTCCGCATCCCCTCCAACCGCGAGTGCGAAGATACCTGAAGGAAACGACACAGTCGCAGAGAAGCTTAAAAAGATCGTCATTCCATCTATCGAGTTTCGCGACACCCCTCTTAACGACGCAATCGCATTCCTTGCCATGAAAAGCGTTGAACTCGACGACACGACGGCAGACCCAAAAAAGAAGGGGGTCAATATTATTATCAATGCTGACAAGAACACTGACGCATTGATCACGCTAAGGCTCACCAACGTTTCTTTGGCCGAAGCACTCAAATACATAACCAGCCTCGCTGGCCTCACTTATCGGGTCGATGAACAAGCGGTTGTGATTGAGGAAAAAGCCCCTGCCCCTTCCGGCGATCTCTATACAGAAGCAATTGGGATCTCGGGGGAGGCCATCGCTCTTTTCCGTCCTGTCAAAGATGCCAAGAAATTCCTCGAGAGCTTTGGGATTCGCTTTGGTCAGGGTGCCACCGCGATCTACAACCAAGGTCAATCCAAGCTGATCGTCCGCAACACAAAAGGAGAACTGGATCAAATCAAAGCATTCATCAAAGCAGCTGCGGAAGGGAAACTCGACCAATTCAAAATCGAACAGGGCTGGGAAGATGTCTTTCCGAATGAAGCCAAAGGTGACTCCACATCTAAATTAGACTCCATCATCATTCCGAAAGCAGAATTCAACAAAACTCCTTTTGCAGACGTCCTCGATTTCCTTCGTCAGCGCTCTGTGGAACTCGACGCGGAAGAGGTAGATCGCGCCAACAAGGGCATAAACATGATCCTGGAAGAGGCGAAACGGGTTGAAGCAGAAACCGTAACATTGAAAGTAACCAATATTTCTCTCGGAAACGTCCTCCGTTATGCCGCAGATCAAGTCGGGTTCAAATACACCGTAGAACCAAATGCGGTCGTCTTCCGCCCGAAAGACTGATCCGGCAACTCGCCAAAACTCGTCAGGGCATTTCCCGGGTGGGTTTTCTCCGGGACTTCGATCGGGAATCCGAGTCCCCAGCATATTTGCCACGGGAAAATGGGCTTTCCATTGCACGCCTCTTTCGCTACGGAATCATGTCATGACCAGAATGATTCGATTCTTTTCCCTGCTTCTCCTTCTCGCGCATCTTCCTCTCGCAGCGCAAGAGGATGAGAAAAAACGCAAGCATCGCCCCGCTCCTGTTGTCTCGCCGAGCCTTCACGAAGACGGACGCGTCACCTTCCGAATTCAAGCTCCCAATGCAGAGTCAGTCTCCGTATCAGGAGAAATGAAGAAAGGCCGCATCGAGCTCGAAAAGGGAAATCGCGGCATCTGGTCTGTTACGACGGAGCCAATCGAACCGGGCCTCTACGGATACAGCTTCACGGTCGATGGATTGAAAATGCTCGACCCGGGCAACCCGGAATTGAAACCAGGGCGATCTCCGAAAACGAGCATTCTCTACATCCCCGGAGACAACCCATTCGACTTTCGCGACGTCCCGCACGGAACCGTCCATCACCATGCCTATCATTCGAAGCCGATTGATCGGTTTCGTGAATTGCTCGTTTACACTCCACCGGAATACGAAACCGGCAGCAGCTCCTTTCCGCTTCTCATACTTCAACACGGACACAGCGATAAATTCTCCAGCTGGACTGGTTACGGGAAGGCACACTGGATTCTCGACAACCTGATCGCAGATGAGAAAGCCAAGCCGATGATTGTCGCGATGCTCGACGGCCATCCTATTCCGGAGTCGTATGGAAATGGTCGCTCTCCTGAAAACACCGAAGAACTTCGCAAGGACCTCATGGAAGTCGTTCTTCCCATGCTGGAATCAAAATACAGGATCAAGGGTGGCCGGGAACACCGCGCTATCGCCGGCCTTTCCATGGGCGGCCTCCATGCCCTCTCCATTGGATTTCACGAGTTGGACACCTTTTCCACCATCGCTTCTTTCAGCGGAGCGATCCCGGATCCATCCGTCACCGAACCGGCCCTGACAGATTCTAAAAATACCAACGAAAAGCTGAACCTTCTCTGGATTGCCTGCGGCAAAGACGACTTCCTTCTCCAGGAAAACAAGAAGCTGATAGCGACGCTGGAAGAGAACGGTATCGAGCACGAATGGCACCTCACCGAAGGTGGTCACAGTTGGCCGATCTGGCGGGACTACCTGTCGAGACTGGCGCCACTACTGTTTCGATAAAAAACCTTCTTCATAAATTCAGTCCCGGATCAAAACGATTCTATTTTCCACTTACCTTCCGAACGCGCAACACTCCATTGACCGTTCGGATTTCACCGCCGATGAACAGAATTTGCAGCGTGCCCCCCTCTCCATCTGCTTGCGACAACGCTTCCCTGACTGGTAAAAGACAGACCCGACATAACTGTTCTTGGGGCAAAATTTCCTTCAGATCGCTTGAAAATAAAATTCACCTGAATCCTCGGATCGGTTCCTCCGCTGATACCAGTCGGTCCGCTGATGGCATCAAACTCGAAAACCCTATCCCGAAAGGACTCGCTACTTTGCTCTTCCGCAATCGGTGGTCGGCAAATGAATCTGCCGCTTTGCCATCGTAACATACCTCGGTTTCCAAAAAAGTAGGCGGAACGGCAAAGCACTATGCCCACAAACCGTCTCCAACCTCTCGCGGCTGAAAGAACCCGAATCGTCCCCAATCCATTCTCTTGCACCGTCACAAATTGACGATCAATCTCGAGCGGTCCCTGATTAGAATCGCTTACACCGCAACCGGCCATGAGTGCCGCAGACAAAATCAGTGCTGTGATTTTTCGATTCATTTACCCAGATTCTATCATATAGAGTGAAAGTCCCGGCAGATGATTTCTCTGACCGCCCCCCCATGAATCCCCCTTGCTCCCGCCGCCACCTTTTATCCTCCGCTTTCGCAGCCAGCGCTTGCGATGCGCTCTCTCCCTTCGCTTTCGGTCAGGAAAAACTCTCCGTCGCCGTCATTGGTCATACAGGACGCGGCAACTTCGGACATGGCCTCGACACGCTCTGGCTTCAGATCCCAGAGACCAATATCGTCGCCGTCTCGGATCCGGATGAAGCGGGTCGCGAGAAGGCTCGAAAGAAGCTCAAACTCGAGAAGTCCGCTGCATTCTCCGATTACCAAACGATGCTGAAAGAGGCAGCCCCTCACATCGTTGCTGTCGCTCCGCGCCATGTCGATCAACATGCCGACATGTCTGTCGCAGCGGCACACTCATCGGCAAAAGGCATCTACATCGAAAAGCCATTTTGTCGCGACCTCGCCGAAGCGGACCGGATCGTCACAGCCTGCAAAGAAACGAATACCAAACTCGCGATCGCGCATCGGAACCGATATCACCCTGTGCTTCCCGTCATCCAGAACCTCATCGCAGACGGCACTATCGGGCAGCTTCTCGAAATTCGGCTACGCGGAAAGGAAGATCAGCGCGGCGGATTGCTGGACCTCTGGGTTCTCGGATCTCACCTCCTGAATCTTGCCCACTACTTCGGCGGGAATCCCACAGCTTGTTCGGCAAGCATCTACCATGATGGCCAACCCGTTACCGCCAAAGATGTCGTCGAAGGATCCGAAGGAGTCGGCCCTCTCGCTGGAAACGAAGTGCATGCTCGATGGGATACGGAAAACGGCACCCCCATCTTTTTCGACTCCATTCAAAATGCCGGATCGCGCGAAGCCGGATTCGGGCTGCAGCTCATCGGCACGAAAGGCATCATCGACCTGAGAGCCGATCGCGAGCCACTCGCCCATATCCTTTTGGGAAATCCTCAGCAACCCTCCAGTGAAGATCGAAAGTGGGTGCCAATCACAAGCGCCGGCATCGGAAAACCCGAATCGATAAAAGACATCAAGCAATCTGTCGGAGGTCACCTTGCGGCGGCGAAAGATCTTATTGCCGCAATCGAAGAAGATCGCCCCACGCTATGCAATGAAGAAGACGGCCGGATTGTCATGGAGATGACAATGGGAGTCTTTGCGTCTCACCGTGCCCAAGGCAAGCGGGTCGAGATTCCGCTGCGCGAACGCGAACATCCATTCCTGAACTGGTGATTCAGCCGCTCCCTTAACGCAATTCAGCAGTCTACTTCTTTTTCTTTTTCGCAGCCTCAAAAAGACTGTCCCTTCCTTCAGGAACCGTTCTTCCGTTTTTAAAGATCTCCATCATAGACGCAACGACGTCAGGATGTTGTTTTGCGACATTGCTCTCTTCAGCAATGTCCGAACTCAAATCGTAGAGCTCAAACTCCATCTGCTTCGGACGTTGCGTCTTAACTCGGTGCGCTTTCCATTTTCCTTTCCGCGCAGCTTGCCAGCCACCTCCTCCACTCGTCTCCCAATACAAGTGATCGTGTTGCATCTGTCTGTCGGCTTCGCCGAATAAGGTTGGAAGAAAGCTCACCCCGTCGATTCCCTTGGGCACCTCTGCACCGGTCAATTCCGCCGTCGTTGGCAACAAGTCCCAATGAGCAGAAATGTGATCTGTCTCGGAGCCTGCTGCGACCTTACCCGGCCAGCGGGCAATCATGGGACAGCGGACGCCACCTTCCCAGAGGTGAAATTTAATTCCACGAAATGGCCCGTTGCCGTCAAAAAATTCGGGATCTGCTCCTCCCGCCGACGTAGGCCCATTGTCACTGGAGAAAATCACGAGCGTATTTTCTGCCATCCCTAACTCGTCGACCAAGTCGACGATGCGGCCGATGTCCCGATCCAATCGAGAGACCATTCCGGCAAATGCAGCATGAGGCATCTCCTGGTAAATGTAGTGCTGTGCCCCGGGACTTCCGTAGGGATCTTTCTCCTCTACTTTTCCAATCCACGGCTCAAGGGAGTCCGCGGGAACATCCAGATCAACGTGAACCAAAGTGTAAGGCACATATAGGAAAAACGGCTCGTCTTGATTTTCTTGTATAAACGCCAGGGCTTCGCGGGTGAATTCGTCGTGACTGTAGTGCGTTCGGAACTCTGGATTGCCCGGATACAATTTCTTACGATCATGCTCCCACATGAATGGCGGGTAGTGAGAATGCGCATTCCGCTGATTGAGGTAGCCGAAGAAGTAGTCGAATCCCTGATCCCATGGCACGCCAGTGGACCCCTCTTCTCCGACGCCCCACTTTCCAATTGCTGCTGTTTTGTATCCAGCCCCCTGAAGCACTTCGCCGATAGTCACATCCTCGGGAAGGAGAGGCCCGTCACCGTTGCTACGAACGCGCGTATGCCCGGTGTGTTGCCCAGTCATGAGACAACTCCTCGTCGGAGCGCAGGAAGAACTTCCTGAGTAGTGCTGCGTAAATCTCATCCCTTCAGCAGCGAGCTGATCGATACGAGGTGTCTTAAGCAGTTTCTGCCCGTAGCAGCCGACATCTCCAACGCCCAGATCATCAGCAAGAATGTAAATAATGTTCGGTTTCTCCGCAGCCGTTCCGGAAAAGAAAGAGGAGCCCACGGTGAATGCAGCAAAAAGAGCGAATAGAGGTCGCATAGAATTCAGTTTTTCTTTTTCCCGATTTTACCCGGAAATTTCGAGTCATCGGAGAGTGTAACTTTTCGGGGAAAGAGCAGCTCAATCGGTTCCGTTCGCTCCTGAAAATTCGGGTTCGAGTCGAGATCAAGATTGAACGGACGAGCCACACTGTTCCCCGCGAGATCCTCCAGCCGCGGATCGATCACAACACGAAAGGACTCAATTTTCTTCGGCGGAAAGAAAGCGAGTTGGTTATTTCGCACCTCGAAGGCCATCGTATCACCTTCGACAAAAACTTGAATTCGTCGGCGCGCCGATTCCGGGTCGAGGGTTTCACCGGTGTGAATCAAAATCATCGTTCGCCCATCAGTATCGACTCTATATCCGCTACCCCACCTTGCAGGATCCGGTTGTTCAACATCCCTTTCGGCAGCTCCAAAAACCTTCCCCAGCGATCCGCCAAGCTTCGATCCGGACTCTGTTTTCCAGCCTGAAGAAATCTCAAGACGGTAGTGCCTGTCCTCTTCGAGAATCGGGCCGATGTCCACATTTAAATTCACACCAGGCTTTTGTCTACCTGGGTGAAACCACAAGGTCATCCGTGTAAACGTTTCGTCCCACAGTTCAACTTCGCGAAAAGGCTCCGGCACCTCGGCGATCTCTTTTCCGCCGCCATTCACCTCTACCAAGCGGAGATACCGAAAGGCCTCGCCCCGCTCCATCGGCTCTGAAAAGTGGAGGTAGAATTTGAGATGATTCGCCGGAACTTTTTCGACATTGGGTTCAATGCGGACCGAAGCCTCCTCATCGCATACTGCCAGATTCAGAAGGAAAGCGGCGAGGCCGAGTTGGAAGAACAAGCTCCGGCTCGCCCGAATCCACCTACTTCCCCATCCTGACATAATCTGCACAGCACCCAAATTTCCACCCTACGGCAAAGTCACCAACTCAACGGCGTGAGGTGCCTCGGCATTCTCTGGATCCGTTTCACGCATAACAACAACCTCGGCATTTTCCAGCTGACTGACTAACACAGCGCCAAACAATTCCTCCACTACCTCCATCCCCTTCGCATCGGGTCCGCTTGGAGCGTTCACGTTTCGGCGAGCTGCGTTTTCATTCGTTTCGTCGGCCTCATTCACTTCGAGATATTCCAACTTCACTCGAGCCGCCCAGAATTTACTTGGGCCAAAGAGATTCTTTTTGAAACGCTGCGTATTCGTCACTAACCACTCCTCACCATCCTTCTCGTAAATGATCATATCGCGAGGTCGGTTCCCGCTGCCCAGTTCAACCACGCTCGTGCCCTTGATCTTATTTCCGGTCTCAATCTTTTCGAGCGGAAATTTGGCGATTGGCGTGCAGGCAAAAGCTCCCACGACAAAATGCTCACCATCCTCTTCCCACGGAATGAAGCTTTGAATGGGCGCCTTTGTTTCCCACCTGCGATGAGCCACGTGATAGGTTTCCGCTGAAGCAAACCTCGCATTTTCTCCATGCTCCAAGGGAATCGGGATCTGGAAGATCTTATTCGCAAACTCCTCAGACGATTGGCCCGCCACAATCACCGAATCACCTCCCCACGCCAGATCGGTGACATTGCGAAGCTTTGCATTTTCCGCCGAGGGAAGATTCATCCGCACGTAGGATCTCCCGGAAAGATCAGGCACGCTGAATTTTCCATCACCTGATAAAGCCAGAATCGCTGGCTTGTTTCCGGGGCGCTGATTAACGGAAAACCACGTCGTCCCCGAAGCTGGATTCACCGCCATGTCAGCAATCAGCACATTTTCCGCGTCACATGCTTTTGCGAGAGCTCCTTCGATGTTTTCGATGCGTTTCGCGAGCTTCACGACCGGACCGGTGTCCCCCGTCTCAACAGCCACCACCGAAGCAGAGCCCGGATCCGAAATCAGAAGCAAGCCCCCTGGTCCGAACGAGATTTTACCAACGGACTTCAATTCGAGTCCTCCAGTTTGGGCATCCTTAAGGTGTGACCCGGAGTCAGCATTGGCAAAACCAACGGTCAGAGCCACGGCGAGAAAAAAAGAGAGCGTTTTCATTTCGTCAGTTTGCCAGAGAAAAAACGTCCGCCGCAAGCCGCTCGCTATACGCGTTGCAGCCAAATCTTTTCATCGATCACGCCATTCTTTCCCCTTCCCACCGAGAATCTAATCCGCATAGGCTTCTCTTATGAATTCGCCCCAACCTTCCCGTCGCCGGTTCCTCCAATCCGCGGCTGCCAGTTCCGCTATTCTCGGCTTCCCTGCCATCACGAGCTGCCAGTCACCCAATTCAAAAATGAATCTTGGTCTGATCGGAGTCGGTGGCCGCGGTCGATCCCACGTAAAAGCGGCTCTCGATCTCGGCGAGCCAATCGTTGCGATGGTCGACGTAAACGAAAACAATCTCGGCGCTGGATTGAAGCAGGCCCCCAGAGCGCGCAGCCACAAAGACTTTCGCGATTTCTTTGAGAAAATGGACGACATTGATGCCGTTTTTGTCTCCACAACCGAGCACACCCACGCGTTTGCCGCATTGCCACCGCTCAAGGCCGGAAAGCATGTCTACTGCGAAAAGCCACTCACTCGCGATGTTCACGAATGCCGCATCATTACGGAAGCTGCTGAAAAGGCCGGAGTGCAAACGCAGATGGGGACGCAGGTCCATTCTTCCGAAAATTTTCGCCGAGTCGTTGAGGCAATTGAGTCCGGTGCGATCGGCCACGTAAAAGAGTGCCACGTCTGGACAAGCCGAGCCTGGGGTTGGCAGACCGAGGAAGAGGCAAAGGCAAATAAAGATCTCCTCTACACTCCTGACACACCCACCAGAGCGATGCCGGTTCCCGATGGTCTCGACTGGGATCTCTGGCTCGGACCGGCACCGTATCGGGATTTCCACGAATTCTACTTTCCTGGCCCGCGCTGGTATCGCTGGTGGGACTTCGGAAACGGAACCATGTCCGATCTCGGCAGCCACCGAAATGACCTCCCTTTCTGGGCTCTGAAGCTCGATGCGCCACTCACGATCGAACCCCAGTCCGGTCCAAAACCCCACCACGACATCGCTCCCGCAACCATGTCGGTGAAATACACTTACGGTGCCCGGAACGGCGATGGCGGGGAACTTCCTCCAGTTGATCTCACCTGGTATCAGGGCAACGTGAAACCCAAAATCTGGAACGAAGGCGGAATCCCACAATGGAAGGAAGGCTGCCTCTTCATTGGAGAGGAAGGCATGCTGCTCGCCGACTACGGAAAGAATGTCCTCCTGCCCGAGGACAAATTCGAAAAATTCGAGCGCCCCAAGCCTTACATCGATCCATCACCCGGACAGCAGGCAGAGTTCATCCTCGCCTGCAAAGGGGAGGGCCCCCAGCCACTCTGCCATTTCGGTTACTCCGGACCGTTAACCGAGGCCAACCACCTCGGCAATGTAGCCTACCGCGCCGACCAGAAATTGGAATGGGACGCCAAAAACATGAAATTCCCCAACGCACCTGAGGCCGAGAAATTCCTCGGACGGGAGCATCGCGACGGGTGGAGCCTGGCATAGACTACTGCCACACCCCGAGGATCCAACAGGTTTAGCTGACTGACCCAACAGGGTATAGTCAACGACCTAACCCAGTTGGCCGAAGTAAAATCCTGTTCCCGCATTTGTGCGCAAGATTCCGGTTGTTTCGTTGAGGTATTCCGGCAAACTTATGCTGCATTTGCGAAAACTCGCTCGTCTTCATCCTGTGTCGACCTGCTTCGGTCGAATCCGGCATCCCTTTCTGCAAGCCTCCTCTTTCCGAACGGCGAAACTGCGCAACGACCTGTCTTATCTTATGAAAAAAACAAACCAACGAATTGTCGCAGCTGTCGGCGTACTCACTCTCGGGATTTCACTTCCGATAGTATCTCAAGACTCAAAACCTGCCGACACTCCGCCCGCACCTGCTACTCCTGCCGCAGCGCCGGCTGCCGCAGCGCCGGCTGCCGAACCTACCAATAGCGTTGTTCTTACCATTGATGGTACTGCGATCATGGAAAACGACGTTCGCGAAATGATGATTTCGCGCTATGGCCGCCAGCTTCAGCAAATGCCACCCGAGCAACTTGCGATGGCGCAGCAGCAGATGCAGCAGATGATCCTTACTGATCTCATTTCAAAAACGCTGCTGCTGAACGCGGCGGAGAAAGAGGGCTACAAAGCCACTGACGAAGACGTTGCCAAGGAAATCGAAGAAATCTCCAAGCGCATTCCCGAAGGCCAGTCGTTTGAAGAATTTGCCAAGTCAGCCGGAGTCGACATCAAAAGAATCAAGGAGCAGATCGCTGACGACACGAAAATCCGCAAGCTGATCGATGTGGTCACCAAAGACGTCGAGAAGCCGGGCGAAGAAAAAGTGAAAAAATACTACGACGAACATCCTGATGAGTTTTCTCAGAAGGAGATGGTCGCCGCTTCTCACATTCTCCTTTCGACTCAGGAAGCAGCGGACGAAACTGCCATCGCTGCAGCGAAGGCTGAAGCTGACAAGCTAAAGGAGCAACTTGGAAAAGAAGGCGGAAAGACTTTTGAAGAACTCGCGACCGCTCATTCCGACTGCCCAAGCAAAGCCCAGGGTGGAAGCCTCGGCGAATTCGGACGTGGCCAGATGGTCCCTGAGTTCGAGAAGGCAGCCTTCACTCAAAAAGTCGGCGAAGTGGGAGCACCGATCAAAACGCAGTTTGGTTACCACCTCATTAAAGTTACCGACAAAAAGGAAGCCAAGACCACGCCATACGCTGAAGTTCAGGAAGAACTCGCCTCGAGTCTATTCGAGCAAGCCAAGGGCAAAGAGGTGCAGAGCTACCTTACCCAGCTTCGCAGCAAAGCGAATATCGTGAACCCGAACCAGCCGGTAACACCTCCCGGTCAATCACTGCTCCCTCCCAATGCGCAGGAGCCTCTTCCAAATGAGCCGCCGCAGCAGTAGGATATTTTTCTAAACTCTTTTCGAAAAACGCGTCGGGTCACCCCGGCGCGTTTTTTTTCGTCCAACCGCTACTTTGGTTCCTCCTCCTGCAGCTGTTTTGTCAGGGTCAAAATTCGACCGACCAAACTGTCTTCGATGGATGGATCCCAAGGCGACGGATGAATCGAGGAACGGATGTAACGCATCGCACCGCCGCCCTCGGAGTCTCTACACTCATGGAAAAGAGGCTATCGAAGTCAGTCTCTCTCTTTCGATGGTGTTCCTACCTCGACTACGCTACCTGATGCTATTCCCCGGTGATTTTGAATTCGGCGAAAACCGGGCAATGGTCTGAGGCCATGGGCTCATCGACCACGCTTTCCGAGATCACCTCGAAGGTCTCGTCCGAGCGATAAAATATATAATCGATCCGAGACCTTGGCTCTTTCGAAGGCGCGGTCGGAGCAAGAGGCTCTTTCCCCGCATGCTTCCATTCCTTTTCTAGAATCGTGATCGGCTCCGAGCCAGGCTGGGCATTCATGTCGCCCGCAAGAATGCTGGGCACCTCATCGGCAAAGAGTTTGTTGATCGCCTTCGCCTGCTCGACACGGTCTTCTTCGACATTGTGCTGAAAGTGAGTGCTGATGAATCGAAAGGGTTTCCCATTTTTGTTCTTCATCATCACGGCGATTGCCGCTCGCGGATAGGTAGTTTTTTCCGGCGTCGCCTCAGTGTACGGCAGCGGGTTAATGAGCACATCAAGAATAGGGAGGTTTGTCAGAACGGCATTCCCGTATAGCCCACCCTGGTAATGCTGAGTTGGTCCGTAGCGAACTGCCATGCCGGTCAACTCACCAAGCCGACGTGCTTGATGCACCTTCCCGGAGCGCTCCACGACAACATCTACCTCCTGGAGCGCCACAATATCAGGCCTTGTCTCTTTGATGACCTCGGCAAGACGCTCTACATCGTAGACCCCGTCATTTCCTTGACCGTAGTGGATATTGTAACAAAGAACACGAAGTCGATTCTCATACTCCTCGGTAAGTGCGGCAGGAAGAACAAAAAAGCTGGAAACAAACAGCAGAAGAAAACGCCTGAGTATCATATCGGAAATATTGCTTTGTTAGTCAAAAAATGGAAAGAGCTGCTTCAGCTGATCCTTTGATGGCTTCGAGCCATACTCGCACAGCTCGAAAGCTTCCGCATGCTTCACTTCATTCCCCTTATCCTCGCCATACCACTCGACAAGAGAGGCACGATGCTTGTCCGCAATTCGCCCGTGACGGTTTGACCAACTCTTTTTGAGAAACTCGACACGCCGAACCGGATCACCTCCCCAACGCTTTTTCCGGGTCTCTGGACTGCCAAGAGCACCGCCTTCGTAGACCTGCGACTCAAGGGCATCGAGAGCCTCCACTTTATCGTCAAAGACATCGTCAATCGATACCGAAACCGTGGGAGTAAATGGGTAAGGTTTCGTAAAGTTGTCAGGAAAAAAGAAAAAGGCCGGATTCTTGGTGAGGCGGGGCACATCTGGGCAAAAGTTCGGAACCATGACCATGAAGGCAGCATCCTGCACCAGCAAACCCACATTGCGATGATCGGGATGGTAATCATAAGGCCGATGCGAAAAAACCAGATCCGCTTTCCACTCTCGGATCAGGCGAACGATCTTCTTCCGGTTTTCCAGGGTATGCAGCAGCTCACCATCGTGAATATCGAGAACCTCGACTTCCGTTCCCATGCGCTTTGCAGCTTCCTGCACTTCGGCAGTACGGCGCTTTGCCAATTCTCCACCTGACATTTCCCAATGGCCAATGTCTCCATTGGTGCAGGCCACCAACAATACTTTGTGTCCAAGTTTTGCGTATTTGATTGCCGTGCCTCCCATCTGAAATTCCGGATCATCTGGGTGCGCCCCGAAGGCAATAATACGAAGAGGCCTTTCCTCTTGGGCATGCAGGAAATTCAGCCCCGCTACGAGAAAAAAACACGAAACTAGCGAGATCAATCCATCAAATTTTTTGCGGCACTTCATCTAGAAAGAATCTTGCGATCAAAATCTTTTGGAAAGGAAAATACGAACGCAATCAGGTGAATAGGTTCGAGGAGGAAAATCCCCCTACCCCCAAGCGCGGCCAGCAATCCTTTACCATGAGCGGCAACTGCGTCTCATACAACGAGGCTGCCTCCAGCGTCAGCCCGTTTGTCTCTCCCTGATACCAGATCGCACCTTTCAGCACATTCGGCATCAGAGGATGAATCATCCCATTGAAAAGCACGTAAGGGTGATGATGATGCAATCCCGGATCGAGCGGACGACGTGGCGGGCGTGGCTTCGCGGTTCCGTTTTCCACTGCAGCATCGCGAAGCGGTCACCACTCGACGAGGGCCGCCTCGTATTCTGTCTCCTTCTGCTTTTTGATTTCAGGAGTGAAGGCATCCGCTTTTTTCTTCCACGACTCGAGAAGCGGCTTCAACTCCGCGACGTCCTCCTGCACCTCACGACTTGTCCATGCTTCGATTGCGGAGCCGGACCACGCCGAAACAATGAGCCCCACCGGGACGCCAGTCTCTCGATGAATTTCCCGGCCAAAGAAAAAGGCAGTCGCAGAAAATCTTCCTGCCGTCTCAGGCGAACTTACCACCCACTCTCCTCCTACGTCATTGACCGGTTCCCGAGACGCTTTTCGATCCACTTTAAAAACGCGAACTCCCGGCTATTCAGCATCAGCCTTTTCCTTTTCCGGATTTTTCGAACGATCCACAATCA
>Ga0055584_100002290_pt1 | contig 18955 bp, 18 predicted proteins | sample OSDHelmetaG_FD_58716 | JGI IMG/M metagenome (GOLD analysis project Ga0055584, IMG submission 58716) | Pelagic marine sediment microbial communities from the LTER site Helgoland, North Sea, for post-phytoplankton bloom and carbon turnover... | ecosystem: Environmental > Aquatic > Marine >... | reverse complement strand
GGGGGGTGTCTGTATAAAGAGGCCATCTCAACCACACCCGAGCTGCTGTTCGGGGAAGGCGCAGCACCTCGGTTGTGGCGGTTTAGGGATGTTTTTGGGGGTACTGGGCTATGCGGCGGTTGCTAGTAGGCCCGCAGACGGCGATGGTGGGTGCTGCCGAGCGTCAGATTCCCTAGATGGCTACCGTTTCCATCATGGAAACTAGGCTCCACCTCCGCGCAGTTTTCGCGCCAGCCGTGGCCGACGACCAGGTGCACTACACCCGACTCGGCTAGCCGCAGCGGCCGGCTGGTGCTCAGCGACTCGGCTGACCCACTGCCGGGTGCGAGGACCGGATCGTGTCAGGATCGGGGCGTGGCAGCAAAGCGATCCGGTGGGGCCGCAACCCAACAGTGGCACCCCGGTCAACGAGTAGTCGTGGTGACCGGTCCGGAACAGGTACTGGTCGATCGCAGTGCTGCGCGCTTCATGGAGCAGATCCGCAACGAGCACCCGGATAGAGAGATCAAACGGCTGCACTGTGGCCGCAAAGCCGACAGTGGCATCCCGATCGCTGAAGATATCGCGCAGTCTGCCTCACCTAGCTTGTTTGGTGAGCCGCCCATCCTGCAGGTGGAAGCAGTAGACCAAGCCGACGAGGCGATCGCCGAGGCCCTGAAAGCGGCGATCGACGACCCGGAAGCGCCACCGCTGCTCATCACCCACCTGGGCGGTCAGCGAGGTCGTGGCGTGATCAACGCTGCCGAAAAGGCCGGCGGGCTGGTCGTGAAATGCGACAAACCATCCGAGCGTGACGTCCGGGACCTACTGCGCACTGAAGCGAAAGCCGCCGGTGGCCAGATCAGCGACCGGGCGGAACAGTGGCTGATCGACGCGCTAGGCACCGACTCGCTCTCCCTGCTGATCGGATCAGTCCAGCAGGCAGTTGCTGATAGCCGCGACGGTCGCGTCGACATCGATCAGGTGCAGCACATGCTGCCGGTGCAGACTCGTTCGTCGGCTTTCCAACTCGCCGACTTGGTATGGGCAGGCGACGGGGCGCAGACGGTGCGGCTGCTGCGGCTGATGGAGCAACGAGACCGGGGACTGCCGGTCGCCGTAGTGGCAGCCCTCGCCCACGGGCTACGCATGATGGCTCTGGCTGGGATGCGGGGAGCGCGGCCTGATCCGGCAATCAGGCCGTGGATGGCGAAACGCGCCCGCAGCAACGCGCAATCGTGGCAAGCGACTGGCGCCCGAGTGGCTCGACTTGCCGTGCGGCTGCCGGGAATCGACGCCGACATGAAAGGCAGCATCGCCGGCGGGACCGCACTCGACGATGAACAGAAGATGGCGGTGTTAGAGCAAGAGTTAACCCGGCTCGCCAATCTCGAGAATCCGCCCAATCACTAGCGATCACGCCGTCGCATCAGGACGACGAAGACCTGCGGACAAGCTGTGTCAACGAGGGGATGACGGACGGGTGCAGCAGCACCCGGCGCTCAGCTGAGTTTCGCGGCCTCAGTAAAGATGGCCGACTTACGGTTCGCGGCCTGACGCTTGTGGAGCACACCACGGCTGGCGGCACGGTCCAACTCCCGACCAGCGATACGAGCCAGCTCTTGGGCACGCTCGTTCTCGCCGGCGGCGACGGCCTCGTGGAACCGCCGGATGGAGGTCTTGATGTTTGAGCGCACCGACTTGTTGCGCAGCCGCGCTTTCTCGTTGGTGCGGTTGCGCTTGATCTGTGATTGGAGATTCGCCATGCTTCGCCGATCCTGCTTGTTGTCAGTGGTTAGTTATCAATGTCTTGGAACCGCGGAACTAGGTTCCACGGCAACGGGCTCTAGGATAGCGGTGTAGCACCCCATTCCACCAAATCCTGGTGCTCGCGACGGAGCAGAACGCTGTGACAACTACCCAGCCTGGAGCCACCCCACCCGAGGTGATCCGCAATTTCTGCATCATCGCGCACATTGATCACGGCAAATCCACGCTCGCTGACCGCATGCTGCAAGCCACTGACCTCGTGGCAGACCGCGATATGCGCGCTCAGTACCTCGATCGGATGGATATTGAGCGCGAGCGGGGGATCACGATCAAGAGCCAGGCGGTGCGGTTGCCGTACCGGGCCAGTGACGGCGTCCGATATGTGCTCAATTTGATTGATACGCCCGGGCATGTGGATTTCAGCTACGAGGTTTCGCGCAGTTTGGCCGCCTGCGAGGGGGCGGTGCTGCTGGTGGATGCGGCACAGGGGATTGAGGCGCAGACGCTGGCGAATCTCTACATGGCGTTGGAAAACGATCTGCAGATCATCCCGGTGCTGAACAAGATCGATCTACCTGCTGCGCAACCAGACAAGTACGCCGCTGAGTTGTCCCACATCATCGGCTGCGAACCAGACGAAGTGTTGCGGGTGTCGGCCAAAACTGGCGAAGGTGTGGACGAACTCCTAGAGCGGGTAGTGAGCGATATCCCCGCCCCAATCGGCGACCCCTCGGCGCCAGCTCGCGCGCTGATCTTCGACTCGGTGTACGACACTTACCGTGGCGTGGTCACCTACGTGCGCATGATGGACGGCTCACTGTCGCATCGAAACAAAATCAAGATGATGTCCACCAGTGCCACCCATGAGCTCCTTGAGGTCGGAGTGATTTCCCCGGAGCCCGAAGCCGCCGACGGGTTGGGCGCGGGTGAGGTCGGTTACCTGATCACTGGTGTGAAGGATGTTCGGCAAAGCCGAGTGGGTGACACTGTCACCACCGCCAACACCGGGGCAGCAGAGTCCCTCGGCGGCTACCGCGACCCACGGCCGATGGTCTACTCCGGACTGTTCCCGATCGATGGCTCCGACTACCCGGATCTGCGGGATGCGCTGGACAAGTTGAAGTTGAACGATGCTGCGTTGGTGTACGAACCGGAGATCTCCACCGCGCTGGGATTCGGCTTCCGCTGCGGTTTCTTGGGCTTGCTGCACTTGGAAATCGTGCGAGAACGGCTGGAGCGTGAGTTTGGGCTTGATCTGATTTCCACCGCACCGAGTGTGGTGTACGGGGTGTTGATGGAAGACGAAGCCACTCACGTGGTGACCAATCCGTCGGAGTTTCCGACCGGCAAGGTGGCGGAGGTGACCGAACCTGTCGTCAAAGCAACGATCATTGCCCCCTCCGATTTTGTGGGCACGATCATGGAACTGTGCCAATCTCGGCGAGGCACCATGCTGGGCATGGATTATCTGTCCACGGATCGGGTGGAGCTTCGTTACTCGCTGCCGTTGGCCGAAATTGTGTTCGACTTCTTTGACTCACTGAAATCCCGAACCAAGGGCTACGCATCGCTGGACTACGAACCCGATGGGGAACAGGCGGCCGACCTCGTGAAAGTGGATATCTTGCTCCACGGCGATCCAGTGGACGCTTTCAGCGCCATCGTCCATCGAGATAGCGCCTACGCCTACGGCGTGGCCATGGCCAGCCGATTACGAGAGTTGATCCCACGGCAGCAGTTCGAGGTCCCAATCCAGGCCGCCATCGGATCTCGAGTCATCGCCCGCGAGACCATCCGAGCGATGCGTAAAGATGTCTTGGCGAAGTGCTATGGCGGCGATGTCAGTCGCAAACGCAAGCTGCTGGAGAAGCAAAAAGAGGGCAAGAAACGGATGAAGATGGTGGGTCGGGTTGAGGTGCCGCAAGAGGCATTCATTGCGGCGTTGTCCACTGATTCCGACAAGAAGTAGATTTTTGCTGCGCTTGCTTGCGCCGACACTTCGAACCAATTGGCCCAACCGCGCGCGAAGACGCTCCTAGATCACTATGTTGCGAGTAGTCGCACATACGCCTAAGGAGGCGCACGGAATGTCAGCAATGCCGTCGGCAGGTCGCACCAGTGGCTCGCTCACTGAAAAAATGCCCACACCTGCTCCATCGTTCGGACAGTTAATCCTGAATCGGGTCAAAGAAAGCGGGCCAATGGAGGGCTTCCGCAAGCCAGCCGGGTCCGGCTGGAAATCATATACCTGGGACGAGACGCTGCAAGAGTGCTCCGAACTCGCCGCAGGTCTAGTCGCCCTCGGCGCAGAAATGGAACACCGGGTCGCTATCGCCAGCAGTACCCGGCTGGAGTGGGTATTCGCCGACTACGCCATCATGCTGTCGGGAGCAGCCACCACCACGGTCTATCCCAGCACCGGCGACGACGACGTCGCCTACATCCTGCAGGACTCCGGTACCGAGCTTTTGTTCGCAGAAGATCAGTCACAGGCGGATAAGGCACTAGCTGCCAAGATAGACCGGCTGGGGACGATCATCCTGATCGACGGTGAAGGTGATGGCGACAAGGTTATTAGTTGGAACCAACTGCGGGAAAAGGGCAAAGCGGCCCTGGCGGAAAACCCCAATCTCATTCAGGAGCGGGTAGACGCTACCGGTCCGGACAAGTTGGCCACGCTGATCTACACCTCCGGCACCACCGGCAAGCCCAAGGGCGTGGAACTCACCCACGGCAACTGGACCTATGAGGCCGCTGCCATGGATGCGCTCGGCATCATGGACAAGGCCGACGTGCAGTTCTTGTGGCTGCCGCTAGCTCACTCGTTCGGCAAGGTCCTCCTCGGTGGACATCTGCAGGTCGGCGGCGTCACCGTCGTTGACGGCCGGGTACCCAAGATCGTAGAGAACCTCCCGGTGATTCAGCCGACCTTGATGGCGGCCGTACCGCGAATCTTTGAGAAGGTCTACGCCGGTGTGCAGGCCAAGGCCGCCGAAGATGGTGGCCTCAAGGAGAAAATTTTCCACTGGGCCTTCAACGTAGGCAAGCGCGAGCACGCCAAAAAGATGAACGGCGAGAACTACGGTGGTTGGCAGCTAAATCTGGCCGACAAACTGGTGTACTCCAAGGTGCGTGAACGACTCGGCGGCAACTTGCGCTACATGGTGTCCGGTTCGGCAGCGCTGAGCGCGGAGATCAACGAGTGGTTCGACATCGTGGGTCTGCCGATCCTGGAGGGCTACGGCCTCACCGAGACCTCCGCAGCGACTTGCGTGAATCGGCCAGAATCGAAGATGGCCGGCACCGTCGGTCAGCCCCTGCCTGGTACCGAGATCAAGATCGCTGATGACGGCGAGATCATGGTCCGCGGCGGTGGCGTGATGCGCTGCTACCGGAATCGGGAAGAGGCCAACGAAGAAGTCTTCGGCGATCAGCCACCCAGTCCGGAACGCTGGTTCGCCACCGGTGACATCGGTGTCATCGACGACGCTGGCCGGATCAAGATCACCGACCGGAAGAAGGACCTGGTCAAGACCTCGGGTGGTAAGTACATCGCCCCAGGTGCGATCGAAGCGCAGTTCAAGGCCAAGTGCGGCATCGCCGGTGCGGTGTGTGTCATCGCCAACGAGCGCAAGTTCGCCAGTGCCCTAGTCGCATTGGATCCGGATGCCGCGGCCGCATGGGCCGAGAAGAACGGCAAGGCCGGTGCAAGCATCGAGCAGCTGTCGAAGGACGACGACGTCAAGGCCATCGTTGCGGCTGCAGTCGACGAGCTCAACTCCGGTCTGAACCGTTGGGAGACCATCAAGCAGTTCCGGATCCTTCCGAAGGAACTCTCTGTGGACGGTGGCGAGCTCACGCCGAGCCTCAAGGTGAAACGCAAGGTCGTGGAGCAGGAGTTCAGCGAACTGATCGACAACATGTACTCCGGCTGATACCGGGGCACTAGCGCGACTACGCAGCGGGGCGGGCCCATCGGGTCCGCCCCGCTGCATGTCTACACATTGTCGCGAGACACTGGTGAGGTGCATGTGAACACTGGCGGCCACGTCCCCGCCACCCAGCAAGCTTCCGTCAGCGCGCTGGGGTTCTATGTGCACGTTCCCTATTGCAGTGCTCGGTGTGGCTACTGCGATTTCAACACCTACGTGCCGGGCGAGGATGGGCACCGCACCCGGCAAAACTGGCTCGATGCAGCAACCACCGAGATTGATCGGGCTGCCGATGCCTTGGGAAGTCGGCGTCGGGTCGAGACAGTTTTCGTCGGTGGCGGCACCCCGACACTCCTGCCGCCGGCAGACTTGGGTCAGGTGCTCAGTCAGATCGACGACCGGATCGGATTAGCAGTCGATGCGGAAGTCAGCGTCGAGGCGAATCCGGAGACGTTGAACCCAGCGGTGTTGTCTGGGCTGCGGGCGGCAGGATTCACCCGGATCTCCATAGGCATGCAAAGCGCCGACCCGCAGGTCCTCTCGGTGTTGGATCGGCAACACACCCCCGGTGGGGCGGTTCGCGCAGCGGAACTGGCCGCTGACGCTGGATTTGAGCAGGTCAGTTTGGACTTGATCTATGGCACGCCCGGTGAGACGTTGTCGAGTTGGCGAGACTCGCTCAACACTGCGCTAGCCGCTGGGGTTGGTCATATCTCGGCCTACGCCCTCAAGGTGGAGCGCGGGACCGCGCTGTTCCGTCGCGTCAGGTCCGGGGAGATCGCGGGGGTGGATGACGACTACGCCGCAGCCGCCTATGAGATCGCTGACGATCTGCTGACCGAAGCCGGATTGAGTTGGTACGAGATCTCCAACTGGGCAATGCCCGGTCAGGAATGTCGACACAACCTGGGTTACTGGCGCAACGCCGACTGGTGGGGGATCGGCCCCGGTGCCCACAGTCACCTTGCTGGGGTGCGGTGGTGGAATGAGCGCAATCCAGTGGCGTGGTCCGAAGCGCTCGCAGCGGGCCGCGACCCGCGGGCCGGTGAAGAGCAGTTGACCGAGGAGCAACTGACCACGGAACTGCTCATGCTGGGCTTGCGGCTGCCAGCGGGGTTGTCAGCCGAGCAAATCGATGCGGTAGCCACCAGTCAGGATTGGCAGACCACGGCGACCCGACTGCGGGAACAAGGTTTGCTGTTGGACGCGGAACCGCTGCGACTGACTCGAGCGGGCCGGCTACTAGCCGACTGGGTCACTATCGAGCTGCTCGAGTCACTGAGTTGATCAGTGCCGCGGGCAGCGTAGGGAAAATCAGATAGAAACCTGATCTTCGGGCGCGGTCTGGATTTTGTCCGCCACTGAGCGCAACCGGAAGGCGGCGATGATCGTGATCAGGCCCAAGATGACCAACCAGATACCGGCCACCCAGGCCAACACGATCAGCGATGGTGCCGGCCAGACCAGCACGATGACACCGGCGATCATGCCGATAACTCCGAGGAAAATGTCCCAGCCCCGGCCTTCCTGACCATTGGACTGAATACCCACGATCAGCTGGAAGATGCCTTGCAGTAGCCAGCTAATGCCGACGAACAGCGCCAGGATCTCCACTTCGTCACCGCGGAAGCACAGGACGCCCAAAATGATGGCGATGGCGCCGGCGATCCCCATGAACACCCGGCTGGCAGTGTCGCCGCCGGTGGTGAAGCTACCCACGAGGGAGAAGATGCCGCTGATCAGCAGCCACACGCCCAACAGGATCGCTACCAGTCCCACGGTGGCATCCGGCCACGCCATGATGGCGATGCCGATCAACAGCGAGATGATGCCAAAGGACAGCGCAACACCCCAGTGGCGGCCCGCTTCGCTGATGAAGTTACGGACGTCTTCCTCAGTGGGCTCTCGATCCGGTGAAGCGGGAGTTATGTAGGCCACGATGGCTCCTTCGCGGGTCGGTGATTGGTCACCATGATCAAGATGATCAACACATTTAAAGTAGCAGCGAGGCACCGATTGCCTGAGGAACAGCGCGGCGACGTCGGTCACATGATTATCACAGTTGGGGGATTTGCCGCGGCGGGATCGACGAACCGAACTGCGGTCGATCGTGATGCCGGGAGCGATGGTGTTGTAGCAGAGTTCCAACGCAGCTTCCCAAGCTCACTGCCGCGTCGAATGCACCGGCAGTGAGCCGATCTCGACGGTAGTATTAGCAGCCTTAAAACTGGAGTGCCAGGGTGGGACTGCGAGGAGGGAGTAGGCGATGTCCGATGATCGGCGTCTCACCGTGCTTCGCGCCATTGTGCAAGACTTCGTCGCCAGCGAGGAGCCGGTCGGTTCCAAGGGACTCGTCGATCGGCATGATCTCGGGGTGTCCTCGGCCACGGTGCGCAACGACATGGCCGTACTGGAAGAAGAAGGCTTCATCGCACAGCCGCATACCAGCGCAGGTCGAATACCCACCGACAAGGGCTACCGAATGTTCGTGGACCGGCTGGCCGACGTTCGACCGCTGTCGGCGCCGGAACGACGCGCCATTCAGTCCTTCCTCGACGGTGCGGTGGATCTGGATGATGTGGTGCAACGCGGGACCCGACTGCTGGCGCAATTGACCAGCCAGGCCGCCATCGTGCAGTACCCGTCGCTTGCCCGCTCGAGCGTGCGGCATGTGGAACTGGTGGCGATGGGGCCGCAGCGCGTGCTAATCGTGCTGATTGCGAGCACCGGCCGGGTAGAGCAGCGGGTGATTGATTCGCCCACGCCGATCGACCCCAGCCTGCTCGCTGACATCCGCGCTCGGCTGAATACGGAACTTGCTGACCGGTCCTTTGACGATATCCACGATGTGGTGGCTGGACTAGAGTCGCAGTTCCCGCCCAGCGAGCGTCCGTTGGTGGGTGTGCTGCTGGCGACGTTGGTGGAAGCCGCAGTGGAACAAGTGGAAGAGCGAGTAGTCGTCGCGGGTGCCGCCAACTTGGCCCGCTACGACCGCGATTTTCCGCAATCCATTCACCCAGTGCTGGAGGCGCTGGAGGAGCAAGTCGTGCTGTTACACCTTTTGGGTGAGGCGGATGCCACAGATCAAGTGCACGTCCGGATTGGGCGAGAGAACGATGTGGCAGATATGGTGGAAACGTCCGTCGTTACCTCCGGGTACGGCCCGGGGGACCGAGCCGTGGCCCACTTGGGGGTCGTCGGGCCGACCCGCATGGACTATCCCGCAAGTATGACCGCGGTTCGGGCAGTTGCCCGGTATCTCGGCCGAATCCTCTCGGAGCAGTAATGGCAGCTCAGATCGACTACTACGAGGTCCTCGGTGTCGCTCGCGATGCTGATGCACAAGAAATCAAGCGTGCTTATCGGAAAATGGCCCGGGAACTGCACCCAGACGTTAATCCTGACCCCGAAGTGCAAGACAAGTTCAAGATGGTGACCGCGGCCTACGAGGTACTTAGCGACCCGCAAAAGCGGCGACTGTATGACGGCGGTGTGGATCCGCTGAGTGGTGGCGGTCCGTCGGCTGGGTTCGACCCCTTCGACTTAATGGAAACCTTCTTCGGCACTAGTGGCCCGCGTGGCCCGCGGCCTCGCAGTCAGCGTGGTCAGGACGCGTTGGTGCGTATTGAGGTGGAACTGGCCGAGGTGCTGTTCGGTTCGGAGCGGGACATCACGATCGAAACCGCCATCGCCTGCGGGGTGTGCGAGGGCGCGGGTAATGCGCCGAATACCGAGATCATCACCTGCACCATGTGCAAGGGCCGCGGCGAAGTGCAGATGGTGCAGCGTTCCTTCCTGGGCCAAGTCATGACCACTCGCGCCTGCCCGCAATGCCGTGGCTTTGGCAACCAAATTCCCAACCCCTGCCACGAGTGCTCGGGGGATGGTCGCGTGCGTACCCGCCGCACCGTTGCGTTCCGGGTGCCGCCCGGGGTGGACTCCGGTACCCGCATCCAGTTGACCGGTGAAGGGGAAGTGGGTCCTGGTGCTGGCCCGGCCGGTGACCTCTACATCGAAATCTTGGAAAAAGCACACCCGGTGTTCCAACGGGATCGCGATGATCTGCACTGCACGCTGCGGGTGCCGATGACTGCTGCCGCACTGGGCATTTCCATTCCGCTGGAAACGCTAGATGGTGAACAAACCGTCGTCGTGGATTCCGGCACGCAATCGGGTTCGCAACGCACCATGCCTGGACTTGGGGTGCCCCATTTGCGCGCCCAGGGTCGCGGCAACTTGATCGTAGAGGTCGAAGTTCTGACCCCCACCGAGCTCACTGGTGAGCAGAAAGAACTGCTGGAGCAGTTGTCCCAGCTGCGCGGCGAAGAAGAAATCACCGTCAATCCAGTGGAACATAACTCCGGCTTCTTCGGTCGGCTCAAGGACGCGTTCGCGGGCCGATGACCCCGCCGGTCTTTCTGATCCCTGCCACTGACCTGGCTAAGGTCCAGGCTGGCGATCGGTTCCCGGTAACCGGCGAGGAAGGCCGCCATGGTGCCGCCGCGCTACGACTGCGGTCGGGTGAATCGGTAGTTCTGGTCGACGGTGACGGCCGGCGGGTTCCGGCGACTGTTGCCGACGTGACACGGGACTCGTTCGTCGTTGAACTGGCCACACCTCACGATGAGCCACCACCGGCCCTGAGCATCACCGCGGTGCAAGCACTGGCCAAGGGGGATCGTGCCGATAGCGCCGTGGAGATGATGACCGAGGCCGGGGTGGATCGCATCATTCCCTGGTCGGCGTCGCGCAGCATCGCGGTCTGGAAGGGCGAGCGAGCTGAACGCGGTCTGCGCCGCTGGAACGCGGTGGTGCGGGCGGCGAGTAAGCAAGCCCGGCGAGCTCGATTCCCGCAGGTGGCGCCGCTGCACAATACCGATCAGTTGGCGGAACTGCTCGGTAGCGCTGCCACCGCCTTGGTTTTGCATGAGTCAGCCGAGCAGCCGTTGTCGACGGTGCCGCTAGCTTCGATCGGCGAACTGGTACTGGTCGTGGGACCAGAGGGCGGCATCAGCGACGACGAACTGGATCGATTCCGGACCGCAGGTGCGACGCCGGTCCGGTTGGGTGGTTCGGTGCTGCGAACATCGACGGCCGGGGTAGTGGCGGCTGCGGTGGTCATGACCCGTAGCGGTCGCTGGCAGTAACCCTGGTCGTTCGGGCTGATGAGTGGGCAGAAGATCAGTATCGTGAGGCCATGAGCGGCTGTCTGTTCTGCAATATCGTGGCTGGGGACATCCCAGCTGATGTGATGTATCGCGATGACGAGTTCGTCGCTTTCGCCGACATCAACCCAGTGGCGCCAACCCATGTGCTCGTGATCCCGGTGGAGCATCACGCGACGATGGCTGGTCTAGCCGAATCCAACCCGCAACTCACCGGTCGGCTCTTCCGTACCGCCACCCGGGTTGCGGAGCAGGAGGAACTTGGCCGTGGCTACCGATTAGTCGTCAATACCGGCGATGAAGGCGGCCAAACCGTGCATCACGTGCATGTACACATCTTGGGTGCTCGGCAGATGGTGTGGCCGCCGGGATGATGCTCGCCCGCAGTCGGATGTTATTGCTGAGTCGCGAAGTATGCACGTAAGCGGGTCGCGGCCTTACCATGGGGGAGTTCCCCGAGTGAGGAGTCAACTCCGTTGATGCGAAGCAAGAGGCGCGAATGGCGTCGGTGACCGCAGAGGCCCGCCTGTCGGTGCCCAACTCGCAACCCATGGTGGGCCTGCTCGGGGCGGGTGATGAGTTGCTACGCATCGTGGAGGACGCATTCCCTGGGCTCGACATCCACGCTCGCGGCAACCAACTCACCATCGCCGGACTGGAACTTGAGGTCCGACTGTGCGAACAGGTGTTCGCGGAAATGCTTGCTGTGCTCGACACTGGACAGTCATTGACCCCAGACGCGGTAGAGCGTTCCATCGTCATGCTGCGGTCTGGGCACGATCAGCCCTCTAGCGTGCTGACCGCGAATATTTTGTCCGCGCGCGGTAAGACGATCCGAGCCAAGACTCTGGGTCAAAAAGACTACGTAGACGCGATCGCAACCAACACCGTCACCTTCGGAATTGGCCCGGCGGGCACCGGGAAGACTTATCTGGCGGTTGCCAAGGCCGTCCAGGCATTGCAGCGCAAGGAAGTGAACCGGATTGTGTTGACGCGGCCGGCGGTGGAGGCCGGTGAGCGACTGGGATTCCTCCCCGGCACGCTGATCGAGAAGATCGATCCGTATCTGCGTCCGTTGTACGACGCCTTGCACGACATGATCGACCCGGACTCGGTCCCGCGGTTGATGACCAGTGGCACCATCGAAGTTGCCCCGTTGGCTTATATGCGCGGTCGTACGCTGAACGACGCATTCATCATCTTGGACGAAGCCCAAAACACCACCCCGGAACAAATGAAGATGTTCCTTACCCGATTGGGTTTCGGATCCACCATGGTCGTCACCGGGGATGTGACCCAAGTTGACCTGCCCGGGGGGCAGTCGTCGGGACTGCGTATCGTGGAGAACATTCTCACCGGTTTGAATGACGTCGCGTTTTGTCGCCTGGGTGCGCAAGATGTCGTACGGCATAAGTTGGTGGGGAAGATTGTGGAGGCCTACGGCCGCTACGACGAGAGCGAACAGAACCACCGCCGAAGTGAGCACCGTGAGCACCGGAACCGATAGCCGCCTCGATTTCAGCAATGACACCGGGGATGACCAGCCCGTCGCTGATCTATTGCAACTTGCCGGTTTTCTGTTGGATGAGTTGCGCATGGATGCCGAGTCAGAGTTGTCGATCTCGTTGGTAGACGAGGACGCCATGACAGTGCTGCACGTGGAATGGATGGACGAACCCGGTCCGACAGATGTGTTGAGTTTCCCAATGGACGAGCTGCGCGAACCGGCCCCGCATGAACCGGCAGTCTCCGGGATTTTGGGTGATGTGGTGCTATGTCCGGCTGTTGCGGCCCGTCAGGCAGTCGTTGCCGGGCACTCCAGTGAGCGAGAGCTGCGGATCCTGCTCACCCACGGTGTGTTGCACCTGCTGGGTCACGATCATGCTGAACCGGATGAGGAACGGGCCATGTTCACTCGGCAGCGGGAACTCGTGGAACGCTACGAAGCAGACCTGGGCGCGGGGGTCGATGGATGACCGACCAGATCTGGTTGCTGGTCCTTTTCGTCGTCCTGGTGGCGATCGCGTGGACTTTGGCTTCGGCTGAGACTGCGTTTTCCCGATTGTCACGCGCCCGAGTCGAAGAAGAACTCAACGACAGCGATGAGCGTGCCGAGCGACTGCTGGGGGTGGCGGACGATTCCGCCAAATACGTGAACTCGCTGCTGCTTGCCGGCACGCTGGCCACGGTTGGTGCGTTCGGTGCCCTAGCGGTGGCTGTGGTGAGTGGGCTGACCTGGTCGGTGGGCTGGGCGGTGCTGCTGGCTTGCGCGATCATGGCCTTGGTCTGGTACGTGGTGGTGGGCGTATCCGCCCGGACGGTGGGACAGCGGCAGCCGATCCGGGTAGCGCTGGTGTCGCTGAGACTTTCTCAGGTCATCGCGGCGATCTTCGGCCCGTTGGCTCGACTGCTGATCCTGCTCGGTAACGCCATCACCCCCGGACCCGGGATCCGTGGTGGCCCATTCGCCACCCAGGCGGAACTGCGGGAAATGGTGGATGCGGCTTTGCAGGCCGCGCTGATCGAGGACGACGAATCGCGGATGATCCAGTCGGTATTCGATCTCAGTGGCACCACCGCCCGGCAGGTGATGGTGCCCCGCACCGAAATGGTGTTCATTGAGCGAGACAAAACCCTGCGGCAGGCGCAATCACTGGCCTTGCGTTCCGGCTTTTCCCGGTTGCCAGTCATCGGTGAGGACACCGACGACATCGTGGGTGTGGTGATCCTGAAAGACGTGATGAAACGGTTGTTTGCGGATCGCAATGCAGACCGGGCGGAACGGGTGGAATCACTGATGCGCTCAGTCACCTACGTACCCGACAGCAAGCCGGTAGACGATCTGCTGCAGGAGATGCAGGCGTCGCGCGAACACCTAGCGATCGCGGTGGACGAGTTTGGTGGCACCGCTGGTTTGGTCACGATCGAAGACATCTTGGAAGAGATCGTGGGTGAGATCGCTGACGAGTACGACACCGGTGTCCCCGAAATGGTGGAACTGGAAGAAGGGCTGCTGCGGGTCAGCCCACGAATCACGCTGGAACATTTCAGTGAAGCGGCCGACATCGATCTGGATGCTGACGACGAGGGAGTCGACACGATCGGTGGTCTGATGGGACGCCGACTGGGCCGAGTACCCATTCCTGGCGCCGAGATTGTGGAGCAGGGATGGCGGTTGCGGGCGGAGTCGGCTGAAGGCCGTCGCAACCGGATTGGCTCGATCCTGGCGATCCCGCCGGATCAAACTGACTCCGACGAATCGTCGCCGTGAGTAGGGAGAGTACATCGTGACAGAATTGAACGCAGATGATCAGAAGCTAGTTACGCTGGCACGGGCGGCGCGGGCGCGAATCCGAGCCAATAACGGCGCTGCGGTCCGTGATGAGACTGGGCGCACCTATGTCGGTGCCGATGTGGATTTGTCGTCGCTGGTGATAAGTGCGGTGGAGCTTGCGGTGGGGCAAGCGGCCGCATCCGGGGCTGAGCAGATCAGTGCCATGGTCATCGTTACCGACGGGCCCTTCGAGCAGCGACCAACGACTGATTCTGCGGCTGACATGGGTTGTCGAGTTGTGGTGTGGGCGAACGCCGCGGGCGAAGTAGTGGATGTGTTTGATGACCGCTGAGCAGATGCACTCTGGGTTCGCCTGTGTGGTCGGGCGCCCCAACGTTGGCAAATCCACGCTGGTGAATGCCCTGGTGGGTCAAAAAATCGCGATCACCTCGGCTCGACCGCAGACCACCCGACACGTGATCCGTGGGGTGGTGCACCGTCCCGATGCCCAACTGGTCTTGGTAGACACCCCTGGTCTGCACAAACCCCGCACGCTGCTGGGCAAGCGACTGAACGATCGGGTGCGGGAGGCCTGGGCGCAAGTGGATGTGATGGTGCAATGTTTCCCTGCCGACCAAAAACCGGGCCCCGGTGACCGGCTGATCGCCAAGGAATCTGCTGCCGCCAACCGTGGCCGTCGGGTCGCGGTGGTCACCAAGACTGATTTGGCCGCTCCGCAGCGCATCGGCGAGCAGTTGCTAGCGGTAGCCGCACTGGGTCAGGAGCTGGAACGGGACTGGGACGAGATCGTGCCGGTGAGCGCGGTCAGCGGTGAGCGCCTGGACACGTTGGCGGATGTACTGCTGGCGAAACTGCCCGAGGGTCCCGCGCTGTACCCGGATGGGGTGATCACCGAGGAACCGGAGCAGTCGCTGGTGTCGGAGATCATCCGTGAAGTGGCGTTGCAGGGGATGAGTGACGAACTGCCCCATTCCATCGCTGTAGTTGTGGAAGAGATGGAACCGCGGGAGGACCGACCGGCGGACGACCCGTTGGTGGACGTCATCGCCTGGGTGTTCGTGGAACGGGACAGCCAAAAAGCCATTGTGGTCGGTCGCAAGGGGGAGGGGATTCGCCGGATCGGCACCGAATCACGCAAACGCATCGAGGCGCTGTTGGGCACCCGAGTGTTTTTGGATTTGCGGGTGAAGATCGCCAAGGATTGGCAGCGGGACCCGAAGCAGATGAACCGGCTGGGGTTCTAGTCCCGAGTCGTTAGACACCGGGTGCGGTCGGCGTAGGGGTTTTCGGTTGCCCCGGGGTACTGCTGCCGTCGGATGTGCCCGAGCGGGACTCTTCGTCCATTTCCGCGATGAGCTCATAGCGATTGCCGTAGGTATCGAGTACCGCGATGACCGCAGCCGCGATCGGGATGCCGATCAATGCACCGATCGGACCCCAAATAGCGATACCGGCAAAGACCGCTCCCAATGCCACCGCGGGATGGATATCCATAGTGGCGCGGCTGACGCGCGGAGTCAGGTAGTAGTTCTCGATCTGCTGATAGATGGTGGCGAACACGATGATCCAAATACCGTCGCTGGGCTGATCAGTCAGGCTGATGACCAGCGGTGCTGCCACACCGAGATAGGTACCGATGATCGGGATCAGCTGGGCGGTGAAGCCAGCGAACACGCCCATCGGCAGCCAGTAGGGCAGATCGATCATCCAGAAGAACGCCGCGTGTGCCACAGCGGAGATAAGCGCCAGGATCAACTTTGACGCCACGAAGCCACCGGCTTTTGCCAAGCTGATGTCCCACACCTTCAGCAGTACCCGCTGCCGAGTCGGTGGTAGCCAGGAGGCGATGGTGCGGCGCAGTCGGGGGCTGTCGGCGGCCAAGTACCAGGCGAAGACCAACACGGTCAGCAAGTCGAAGGTGACCGCGAAGACCGAGCCGAATGCATCAACGATGCCGCCGGCGAAGTCGGTGGCGAAGTTAGCAATGGCGTTGGCGTCCAAGTTGAACTGCTGGATGATCTCGTTGGGGTTGATGCTCAGACCTAATCGATCATTCACCCACAACACGACCTCGTTGATGATCCCCGGCAGGCTACGCGTCAACTGCGCGATCTGGGCGGAGAACACCCCGCCGAACATCACGATGACGGTGCCGAACAACAACACGCCGATGAACATGGTGATCGAGGTGCCCAACGCTCGGCGCAGGCCACGACGTTCGAACCAGCGAATCGCCGGTTCCATCGCAATCGCACCCAGCCAGGCCAGCAGGATCAGAAACAGGAAGTGACCGGTGGCGGTGAATAGCCACATCGCCAGCTGGTAGAGCGTAAGCGCGACCAGGAGCAGGATCAGCACTCGGCGTAGCCGGCGTGGCTCCAATGCGATCAACTGGACATCGTCGCTGACCGGTAGGTCAGGCTTCGTGGACCGCAACGCAGCCCCAGGGTCGGTATGGTGCTGCCGGGGCGTGATCGGCTTCAGGCTTTCGGGGATGCGGACGCGACGGCGCCGGGAACTGGTGGTGCCGTCGTCGGCACCGGGATCATGCCCGTCATCCTGTGCCACGGGCACAGCCTAATCCACGGTGGCGACAACTCCTGCTTGCGGTCGGTCATCGGTTTTTTCCGCCGCAGGTGGAAGAATGAGCAGGTGCGCACATATCGAGACGAAGCGGTGGTGTTGCGCACGCATGATCTCGGCGAAGTTGACCGGATCATCACCATGCTGTCGCGGGAGAATGGCCGGATCCGAGCAGTAGCGAAAGGGGTGCGGCGTTCCAAAAGTCGGTTCGGGGCGCGACTGGAACCGTTCAGTCACGTCGACGTGCAGCTGTATCAGGGGCGCAACCTGGACACCGTCACCCAGACGGAGTCGATCGAATCCCATGGAGCGGTGCTGTGTGCGGACTATCCGCGCTGGACCACCGGCTCGGCCATGTTGGAAGCTGCCGAGCGATTCACCGCCGAGGAACGCGAACCAGCCACCCAACAGTTCCTGCTGCTGGTGGCGGGACTGCGAGCACTCAGTGAGGGCCGCTACGACCCAAGTCTGATCTTGGACGCCTACCTGTTGCGTTCCATCGCGGTGGCGGGATGGTCGCCGTCTTTCTCCGACTGCGCTCGGTGCGGTGCCGCTGGTCCGCATCGGGGCTTTCATTTCGCTTCGGGTGGGGCGGTGTGCCCGGACTGTCGACCCCCCGGGTCGTCGTCACCGCGACCTGAGACGCTGCAACTATTGGGTGCGCTGCTGTCCGGGGACTGGCCATCCGCTATTGCAGCGCCGGAACGTAGCAGGAAGGAAGGCAGCACATTGGTGGCGGCTTTCCTGCAATGGCATTTGGAGCGGGGATTGCGATCACTGCGCCTCGTGGAGCGAACATGAGCAACTACCGTCCCCCCGAACCGCACCCCACCGGTGTGCGACCGCCCAACATCCCCGCTGAGTTGGTGCCCCAGCACGTGGCAGTGGTGATGGATGGCAACGGTCGCTGGGCCAAAGAGCGCGAGTTGCCGCGCACCAGTGGTCATGAGGCCGGTGAACATGCGCTTTACGACCTCGTCAGTGGGGCCATCGAGATCGGGGTGAAGTGGGTCAGTGTCTACGCATTCTCCACCGAGAACTGGAAGCGTTCACCGGACGAAGTGAAGTTCCTGATGGGCTTCAACCGAGAAGTGGTCAGTCGTCGCCGCGATGAGTTACACCAGATGGGGGTTCGGGTGCGTTGGGCAGGTCGACGCCCCCGATTGTGGAAGTCGGTGATCTCGGAATTGGAGATCGCGGAGGAACTCACCAAGGACAACGACGTGATGACGTTGACCATGTGCGTCAACTACGGCGGTCGTGCCGAGATCGCCGATGCTGCAGCCAAGCTGGCGGCAGACGCCAAGGCCGGATTGGTGAAGCCTGACAAGGTGGACGAGAAACTGTTCGCCTCCTACCTAGACGAGCCGGATATGCCGGATGTGGATTTGTTCTTGCGGTCTTCTGGCGAGCAGCGGATCAGTAACTTCTTGCTGTGGCAGTCCGCATATGCGGAACTTGTGTTCATCCCGGAACTGTGGCCCGATGTGGACCGACGACACCTGTGGCGGGCAATCGAACAGTACGCCAGTCGAGACCGCCGCTACGGCGGTGCGATTCCCAACGAGGCGCCGGGTCGTAAGTAGTCGTCACGGGCCGCGGCGGGACACGGACAGGTCGTGTGCTCGCGAGGCTTATGCTGCCTGGCGGATCTCCCGCCGCGGTTGGTTCGGGGCTGCGGAAGTGACCCGTTACCCACTGATGGTGCAGTTTTGTCGGAGCCCCATGTTTTCCTCTTGTCAGGTCATCGAATGGTCGGTCACTAGGTCACTAGTCGCTCATGATCAGCGGTGATTTGTTTGTTCAACTCCGGCAAGAGCTGGCTTTGACGAGGGAGTGCCCCCGCTGTACGGGGGAAGGCGGGGGCGCTTCCCACAGTCGTGCTGGCGCATGATCGGATAGGGCGGACCTAGCAAGGTACAACTGCGTCCAGCAGACGTTGTGCACGAACGAGAACGAAATGGGGGATCGATGAGATTCATTCACACCTCGGATTGGCATCTGGGCCGCAAACTGCATAACCAGGAGTTGCTGGACTACCAGCGCGAGTTCTGTGACTGGCTGCTGGCCACCGCACACGAGCAGCAAGCGGCCGCAGTGGTGGTTGCCGGTGATATCTACGATCGAGCGTTGCCACCAATAGAGGCAGTGCAAATTCTCGACGAGACCGTGGCGGCCTTTGCTCGGTCCGATGTGGCGTTGATTCTCACCTCTGGCAATCACGACAGCGC
>Ga0055584_100002289_pt1 | contig 18963 bp, 17 predicted proteins | sample OSDHelmetaG_FD_58716 | JGI IMG/M metagenome (GOLD analysis project Ga0055584, IMG submission 58716) | Pelagic marine sediment microbial communities from the LTER site Helgoland, North Sea, for post-phytoplankton bloom and carbon turnover... | ecosystem: Environmental > Aquatic > Marine >... | reverse complement strand
TGGCGCTGATGGTGGCCGGGATGCTGTCGTTGGTCTTTACCGGCTTTGCCGGACTAGGAGGATGAGGGTGGGCGCACTTTACCCCTATATCGTCGCTATGGGCGGCATTCTCTCGATGATGGCAATCTGGCTGTTGGTGCAGATGGCTTGGGGGCGAGTTTTTCCCGGTGTTAGCTGTGATGTAGACGTGCTGGCTGGGCGGCCGAAATGCTGCGGTTGCGACCGGGAGAGGGACTGCGAGCTAAAGGCGATACAGCACGGGGCCTCCGTCTAGTAGGTGATATGCGCGACGGGTGGCAAGGGCTATAGCGCAGATATGCGAATGTAGAAAAAACTCATTGAAAGTAGGTTAAAAATGCGTTTAGACGATTATGAAACCGAAAAAAAATATGCGGCGACGGTACGGGAAAGTGCGAGGATAACTCCCGAAGAATCCGAGGTCGAGATCCGCAATATCGTACTCGACGTGGACGGCCGAGACTTCGGCTTCGACGTGGGTCAGAATATCGGCGTGGTAGTACCGGGGCCGCACGAATTCGGTCAGGACGAGCACTTTCGGCTCTATACGATCGCCAGCACGCCGACTCTACAAAATGGCAACGGATCGCGGCTGGAAATCTGCGTTCGGCGCTGTTTTTATATTGACGAGTTTAGTGGAGAACGCCACAAGGGCATCGCCTCGAACTATCTGTGCGACTGCAAACCCGGTGACGAAATTCTCGTTTCTGGTCCCTATGGTTTGGCTTTTGATTTGCCAGATGAGAAGGACGCCGATTTACTGCTGATCGGTCTGGGTACCGGCATTGCTCCTTTTCGGGCATTTGTCAAACATATCTACAAAAATATGGGAGGCTGGGACGGCAAAGTACGGCTGTTCTACGGAGCCAAGAGCGGCTTGGAAATGCTCTATATGAACGACGAGCAGAACGACTTCGAAAACTACTACGACGAAGAGACGTTTAAGGCCTTTGCCGCCATCAGTCCACGCCCGCATATGGACGATCCGATTCCATTGGATGAGGCGATAGGAAAGAATGGTGAAGAGGTGTGGCAGATGGTGCTCAAGTCGGATACACACGTCTATGTGGCGGGGCTCGAAAATATCCTGGGGCAACTCGACAAAACCTTTGCCAAGCTAGCGGGATCGGAAGAGAAATGGGTGCGGCGCAAGGCGGAACTGGTGGCTGGTCGGCGCTGGACGGAACTAGTATATAAATGAGCGTGTAGAGACCGCACCTGTGGTCACAAAGTGCCTGAGCGTTGTTGTGGCTTGAGTTGTAGCGATACAAGGGTGATTGGAGAGAAGCGCTCGGATGTGGTCAGCACTCGCATGCCCAGTTTCTCTCCCATGCCTGCGCCGAGACTTCGGCGCAGGTATTTTTTTATTATCTATTTCCTTCAAATTTCTATAGACGGCAAAAACTTCGGCTCGCGTCGCACCTGCGTTCCCTGCTCAAAGGCATAGGCCAAGCCGATCAGCCGCGCTTCGCTCCACGCGCCAGCAAAGAACGAGATGCCCACCGGCAAGTCGTGCACGAAACCGGCTGGCACCGTAATATGCGGATAGCCCGATACCGCCGCCGGGCTCGAACAGCCGCCGCCATAGTGGTCGCCGTTGATCCAGTCGATCGCCCAAGCCGGGCCTCCCGTCGGGGCGATGATGGCATCGAGTTGGTATTTGGCCAGCGTTGCGTCGATGCCCTGCTCGCGCGCGAGGCGGTGGTTATTGGCTAGTGCTTCTATATACGCCGCGTCCGTGAGAGGCCCCTTCTCCTGCGCCTGCAGAAAGATTTCCTGGGCAAAGTAGGGCATTACGCGCTCGCTATTTTTTTCGTTAAAGGCGATGAGATTTTCTAAGCTTTTCACGCGCGCATTGGGCCCCAAAGCGCTTAGATAGGCGTTTAGATCTGCCTTGAACTCGTAGAGTAATACTTCGTACTCGCTGTCGTCATACTCACTCGACTTAGGCAGGTCGACGGGGTCGATAATCTCGGCTCCTAGATGGCGCAAGGCGCTGATGCTCTCTTCCATAATTCGGTCGACGCGATCGTCAAAAGCAAAGAAGGCGCGCGCAATGCCCAAGCGCGCCCCCTGTACGCTGCTCTTGTCTAAAAACTGTGTATAATCCGTTTGCGTATGTGCCGTTCCTTTTGCCGTCGCCGCATCGCGTTTATCCACGCCCGTCATTGCTCCCAATAGAGCCGTGGCATCGGCCACCGTGCGCGCCATCGGCCCCGCTGTATCTTGGCTGTGGGCAATGGGGATAATGCCCGTGCGGCTGATTAAGCCCAGCGTCGGTTTGATGCCGACGATGCCGTTGCTAGAGGATGGGCATACGACGGAACCGTCTGTTTCGGTGCCGACGGCCACCGTGCATAGTGCCGCGGCCACAGCGGCACCCGAACCCGAGCTAGATCCACAGGGCGAACGGTCGAGCACGTGCGGGTTGCGCGTCTGGCCGCCGCGGCTGCTCCAACCGCTGCTCGAACGCGTCGAACGAAAATTGGCCCACTCGCTCAAATTGCTCTTGCCCAAGAGCACGGCACCTGCCGCGCGCATTTTTTCAACGACGAAGGCATCGCGCGCGGCTATCGACCCTGCCAACGCGAGTGACCCCGCCGTCGTCTGCATCTGGTCCGCCGTATCTATATTATCCTTTATGAGAATGCACACTCCGTGCAGGGGGCTGCGGACGTGGCCCTGTGCGCGCTCGGCGTCCAACTCGGCGGCAATTTCCAGCGCCTGCGGGTTGAGTTCGATGATGGCGTTGATGGCCGGTCCGCTTTGGTCGATGGCTGCTATGCGCTTTAGATAGGCCTGGACCAACTCGCGGGCGCTCAGCTCGCCCGCTGCCATTTTTTGCTGTATTTCTGCCACGCTCCACGCCGTTATATCCATATTGGGAGCCTCCGAGGCCCAGCCTCTTAGGGGGTTACTTAGGGCCAGCACGCCGCCGGCCAAGCTGTATTGGAGAAATCGCCGCCGCTCCACTTTAGGGTCTCTCCCCCTGTTTGAGCAGATTCTCAATCTCGTCAAAAACGACGTTTATTTCGCCCAACGTGTCGATTACAAAGTGGGCGCCGGCTCCCAGTAGGCGCTGGCGCGCCCAGTCCTTGCGCCGCTCGAATTCTTCCGCCGGACAGCGGCGGATCTCTTCTTGGCTCATGCCGAGCTCGTTGCTCGAGAGCAGCACGCCGACGCTCCACATGCCGGCGTTGAGGCCTTCGGCTATATCCGACGGTGTGTCGCCGACTTTGACGCAGGCCTCCAAAGGGTAAACGCCGAGCTGCTCGGCGTTGCGGAGTGCCATCCACGGCGCCGGTCGTCCGGTGGGCACCTCGCTAGCACAGACGATGAAGTCGGGCTCGTAACCCTGCCGTTTTGCCCGCGGCGCGAGCACCTCCATCATTTGCGTATTATAGCCCGTCGTCGTGCCGATTTTGAGTTGGCGCCGGCGAAATCCAGCTTGGGCCACCGGTACCTCTGGGATCAATTCGGCGTGGTCGGCGATCACATCGAGCTGTAGTGGCACAAAGCGCTCAAACATCGCCTCGATATCGGCTTCCGTGCACGGCCGGCCGTGGTGCTCAGTCCAGGCGGCAGCCACGCGCTCCATCTGCGTGATGGAGCGGATGTGGTCGCGTTTGTGCAAACCCATTGGCTCGCGCGCCTCGCGCATGCTGATCTCGACTCCGTTTTCGGCAAAGACGCGCGCAAAAACGCCCGCCGGGGCAAAACAGCCAAAGTCGACGGTGGTCCCAGCCCAATCGAGCACTACCATTTTGAGCGCGCCGCGATAGCTGCGGCGAAATAGAAAATCCACGATGAATACTCCGCAATAAAAATAGGCCCATTACACTTGGGCGGTTTAATCTGTTTCGAAGCTGCGCCTCTAAGTATGGGCAGACGAGTCGATATATACAACGAATTTCCCATGCGTTCATAGATTGGTGCAAAAGGCGTATCAAATTTTCCCGTGCACGTATTTTCTTCTGTCGTAGTAGCCGTCCCAACCTTATACTTGCGGACAGAACCTGCCGAACGGTAAAAATGTCCGACTTTCTGCTCTATACACATTTCAAAGATCTGATCGATATTGCCGTGGTGGGCCTCCTATTGTGGGGGGCTATCGCTTGGGCCCGGCGCGTCCACGCCATTCTCGCCCTAGTGGGGCTGAGTTTTCTCGGTCTGTTTTATGTGGCGGCACTACAACTGGAACTGCAGTTGACGGCGTGGTTCTTTCAGGGCTTCTTTGCCGTACTCGTCATCTTTCTCGTCGTGGTATTCCAAGACGATTTGCGCCGTCTCTTTGAGCGTATTGCCGTGCTTGGCCTGCGCCGCCGCCGGGCGTTACCCGATCCTAATCGCACAGCCATACTCGTGCGCAGCGTACAAGAGTTGGCCCAGCGTCGCTGGGGAGCATTGGTCGTTTTGCCGGGACGCGATCCGATCGAGCGCCATGTACAAGGTGGTATCGAACTCGATGCCGAGCCCAGCGAAGAGCTGCTTCTGAGCCTCTTCGACGCTAGCTCGCCCGGACACGATGGCGCCGTGCTCTGGCAAAACGACCGCATCGTTCGCTTCGCCGCGCATCTGCCGCTCTCGGAAAACCGCGAGGAACTCGGCCCCGGTGGCACGCGTCATGCCGCTGCTCTGGGGTTAGCTGAGCGCTGCGACGCGCTCTGTTTAGTGGTGTCGGAAGAGCGCGGTAGCATTGGCGTGGCCGCCGCCGGTAGTCTGCGCATTCTGTCCGACCCGAGCCAACTGCGCGCCGCTATCGATGAACATCTGCCCGGTCAATCTATTCGCCCCCGCCTGCACGCCCGCCTTTTGCTGCGCCGAGTGCTCGAGGCGGGGTTGGCCTTTGCTATGGCTTTGGCGGCCTGGTTAGTGCTCGTGCCCGGCGCGGCCAAGGAGCAGGCGACGCTGAAAATTCCCGTCATAGTGGACCATTTGCCCGCCGAGTTCGAAATCGTCACTCTTACTCCCGACAGCGTTTCTATCGAAGTTTCGGGGCCGCGTCGCGAGTTGTTGTTGGCGGCCGACGCCGAGTTTGAGCTCGTCGTGAACGCCGACTTAGCCCGTTTGGGGCGCCGCACCTTCTCGGTGCAACGCGAACAGGTGCAGCACCAGACTTCGCTAAAAATTCTCAAACTCAGTCCGGAGAAAGTCCTGCTTTCGTTAAAAAAAATAAAAGAGAGTCCCTGAAGCCGTAACTGCCCTTGCCCGCTAGTGCCCCAGCGCCGTAATTAGCCCCACCTGCCCATATCGCCAAGGAGCTCATAATGGAAATCGCCCTACAGGCTGGCGAAGAAGAGGAACACCTGCAGTTCATACGTCAGCTCGGTCTAACGCACGTAGTCAGCGGCGCTGCCGCTGCGCCCGATGGCGTGCTGGCACTCGACGAGCTACAGCGCCGCAAAGCCTATTTTGCCGAGCGCGGTCTCGTCTGGGACGTAATAGAAAACCTGCCGCCGCTTTGTTACGACAAGGTGATGTTCGGGCAAGAGGGGCGCGATGAACAGATAGAGAAAGTTTGCCAGTCCATCCGCCATATGGGCCAGGCCGGCATAGGCGTGCTCCAGTATCAGTGGATGCTCTTAGGAGGGCTGCGCACCGAGTATAGTCCTACCGGTAGAGGCGGTGCGCGCTACCCGCGTTTTGACCTCGAATTGGCCGAGCGCATGCCTGCTGCCTGCCTCGATTGGCTCGGCAGCGGCCCAGAGCCCCACCCTTATCCGCATATACCTGACCGCGAGATGGATGCCGAGGAAGTTTGGGCCAATTTGATCTATTTCCTGGAACGCATCGTCCCCGTCGCCGAAGAAGCTGGCGTCAAAGTGGCCGCGCATCCGGACGACGCGCCCGTGCCCAGTTTTATGGGGGTCGCGCGTATACTCATCGATTGGGATGGCCTACAGCGCGTCATCGATGCGGTGCCCAGCCCCAACAACGGGCTCGGTTTCTGCATGGGCACTATTGGCACGATGGCCGATATGGACACGGTGAAGGCTATTCGCCACTTCGGCGGCCAGCAGAAAATATTCTTTGCTCACTTTCGCAATCCGCGCGGCCAGGTGCCTTTCTTCGACGAAGTGTTTCCCGACGAGGGCGATATCGATATGGTCGAAGCGGTGCGCGCCTTTGCCGATGTCGACTACGGCGGTGTCATTCGCATAGACCACTGCCCCGGTGTCATCGGCGACAATAATCACGCCGATCGCTCCTTCGCCTTCCAAGTGGGTTACCTCAGGGGGCTCGTACAAACGCTCGACGAACTGGGAGGTGCCTAAATGCATATCGCACTAAGTGTGCAGTTTGGCCGCGACGACCAACTCATCTTTGCCCAGCAATTGGGCGTCGAGCACGTCGTCGCTCATGTGGAACGCCGTTGGGATGTAGAGACGCTTACGGCGCTAAAAAATCGCGTCGAGAAGACGGGGTTAAAACTCGCGGGAGTAGAGGCGCTGCTCACGACGGATACGCAGGAAGCTGTGGCCGCCGTGCGCGCGGCAGGTGCTGCGGGCATAGAGCTTATAAGCTGCGTTGCCGGTCCCCCTACCCGCGATCAGCGCCAACCCACGGGCCGGGGCGGAGCGCTCGTCGACTCCGACAAGACGACGGCTGCGACCATCGTGCCACAGGGAGCAGAGGCGATAGTCGAAGTTGCACAAGAGGCCGGTGTGTCCATCGCCTGGACGGGCAAGAGCGCCCATGCTGGCGGTGGGCTCGATTTGCCGCTGGACCGTCTCGGCGACGATCCGGCTGCCGCCTTAGCGGCGCTCGAAGCACCTGTGCTTATCGCCAGAGCTTGGAACCGGCGCGGGAGCGAGCAGGCCTTTTTGGATGACGGTGATACCAAGTTGCCGCGCGTCCTGCTCGCTTTAAAAGAAGCCCAATTCACCGGCCTGCTACTCGCTTCTCCGCCGCCGGGTATCGCGGGCGATAGCGAGTGGGGCCATAAGGGCCGCGCCTTTGATCTCGGCTATCTAAAGGCCATCGTACAGACTATTCAATCGCACTGATCTACCAACATTCAATCCCCCTGAGGTCTCCGTGCTGACAGACAAGGAAATCGCGTCGTTTAAAGAGCAGGGTTTTGTCGTTTTACCCGACTTTATTGATCCCGAACATATCGAGGATTGGAACGTGCAGTTTTGGAGCCACATCGCCGCCGATCCCGACAATTCCTCGACTTGGCCCGACAATTACGTGATCGATCGTTTTGCGACAGACCCGCTCTTTGGCCATTTGCCGGCTATGCAAGAAGTCGTCCAACAGCTCGGCGGCGGCCAATTTTCCGGCGGCGGCGGGTCTATGTTAGTGCAATGGCCGCACAAGGACGGCCATTGGTCGATGCCAGAGCAAGGCCATATTGACGGCTACGGCCCCAACGGGTGGAGCGGCGGTTTTATGCTCGGGGCCACGGCTTATTTAGAGGACGTAGAAGAAGAGGGCGGTGCCTTCGTCTATTGGCCGCAGAGCCATCTAACTACGCATCAGTACTTCTTGGAAAACCCGGGCCATATCGACGGCAGTTTCACTGAGCGCGACGATTGGAAAGAGCGCAGTTGGGGGCTGTTTTCCGACCCCTCGCCACAGGGTCCAGAGCAGTTTGCGGCGCAGGCCGGTGACGTGATCTTATGGCACTGCAATCTCTGTCACACGGGATCGAGCAATATTCTCCAGCGCCCGCGGTTGGGTCTCTTTTCGCGCTGGCACCACGCCGACCGCGAAAATATGCGCTACGAGGTGCCAGAAGACCTGTGGAAATACTGGGCTATCTGAACCGCGTAGAAAATGCCTATTAGCTAAATGGAGGTCCCGTTATGTACGATCACAGCCCGCGCTATCGCCTGCTGATACACTGCCTCCTAGCCGTTTCTTTTGCGCTCTTTGTCGCCTGTGAAAAATCGCCCAAGCAGGCGCGTCGCGATCTAGTCGAGCTTGGCTATAGCTACTCGCGCGATGGTTTTATCGAGTGCATACAGAAAGAGGATGCCAACGCCCTCGCGCTTTTTTTGCTCGCGGGTATGGATCCCAACAGCGTTGGCGGTGGTTATTCGGCTTTGGAACAGGCTGCACCCAGCGTAGCCATGCTCAGCGCTTTGCTCGCAGCAGGGGCCGATGTCAATAACTCCGGCGGCGTTACTACGCCTCTGGTTGAGGCGGCCGATCGCGGAACGATAGCCGCTGTAGAGTTGCTACTGCAAAATGGAGCCGCCGTCAACGCCGCCGATGCCGCGGGTAGCACCGCTCTGATGGCGGCGAGCCAGCGCGGCGCGCCCGATATCGTCGCACTCTTATTAGAGCACGGCGCCGATGCCAACCAGCGCTCGAAGCTGGGTAGCACCGCCCTTTCCCTCGCGAACTCAGCGGGTCATATCGCCGTAGTTAAAAGGCTGCGGCAGGCTGGAGCCACTCACGCAACCGGTCCCGACTTAAAGGCTTTAATGGAGCCTGAAAAGCTCAATGCCAAAGCTCCAGATCGCTACGAGGTTCGCCTAGAGACCAGCAGCGGGAATCTTCTTGTCGAAGTGCAGCGCGGGTGGGCTCCGCACGCGGCCGATCGTTTTTATAACCTGGTACAACACGGATTCTTCGACGAGCAGCGCTTTTTCCGCACCGTACCCAAACACTTGGTGCAATTTGGCCTGCACGGTCGCCCCGAGATCGCTTCGCGCTGGTACGAGGCGACCCTACCCGACGAAAAATCCCAACTAAAAAATATGCGCGGCACATTGGCCTTTGCCTCGGGTGGTAATGCCGACAGTCGCACGACACAAATATTTGTTAACCTCAGTGATAATAATGATTTTGATCGTATGGGCTTGGTTCCTTTTGCCCAGGTTATCACGGGAATAGAGGCGCTCGACGACGTCCATGCTGGTTATGGCGAAGTGCCCGAACAGGCGCGTATCCTGCGCGAGGGCAATACCTACTTAGAGCGCAATTTCCCCAAACTCGACTATATAATAGAAGCGCGATTAGTCGAGTAGAGTCTTGCGGTTCAAAGGGTTCTCTCTTAAATTCTATTGTTCTGCCGGTATTTTTGGCACGAAGTTCTCCATTTGTCTACGCATCCCCTGTATTACAGGAGTCATTGATATGCCCGAGTCCATGTTCGCACGCGAAGTTGCTCAAAAGTTAGAAAGACAAGGCAATGCCTTTATTACTTGCCGCTCACTCTCCGTGCGCGCCCGCGATATCAATATGGAGCGCAAGGCCAGAGATGTCGATCTCGAAATAGTGCCAGCCGAGCCCAATTCTTCCGCCACGGCTATGATCGACCTTTCCGATGGGCGCATTGACTTTGACGCCCAGGGAGCACACGAGCAGTTGATCTTGCAGCAGGAGCAGGACAAGAAAGACAATAAGTAGGACTAAGAGATTGGCGATATAGCGGCGGCGACCCAATATGGGTCGCCGCCTTTTTTTGTGGAATAGAATGATGGACGAGAGAGCAAGAGAAAAGTGGCAGGCGCGCTATAGCTCTGTAGACTACGAGCCCAATGCGGAAGCAGAGCCATTTTTGCGCGCGCGCGCGCGGCAGTGGAAAAAGGGTGAAGCACTTTGCCTGGCGGCTGGTGCCGGCCGCAATGCCGTGTTCCTAGCGGAGTGCGGTTATTCCGTAACGGCGGTCGATATCTCTGAGCGCGGCTTAGATCGCTGTCGCCAGTTGGCCAATGAGCGCGGGGTAGAGGTCGGCACGGTGGAAGCCGATCTCCTCGATTGGGATATGGGTGCGGAGCGCTACGATTTAATCGTCGATTTCTACTACTACGAGCCCCTGCTCTTTGCCCCAGTTAAAAGAGCATTAAAGCCCGGTGGACTCTTTGTTTTTCAGACCTTCTCGACCAGTCAGGCCGATTTAGCCACAGGTCCGAGCAATCGCAAATTTCTCGTCCCGCCCAATCGCTTGCTTGCGGACTTTGCCGACCTGCGCGTGCGTTATTACGAAGACGCCCTTCTCGGCAGTGAGGCGCTCGTGCGCCTGGTTGCCGAGAAAGCGATCACGAACGATCCGATATAACGTCGGCCGGGTGTGCGGCAATATATTCGTCGAGCAGCTTCAGCAACTCTTTGTCTGGTTTTGTAAAGAGCCAGCCCGTGCGGAAATGCGGTGCCTCTCCCATCCCCCAACGCAACTCGGCCTGTAGGCGCGGCAGCGGTGGCTTCATGCCCGGTAGGCGCAACCTCATCCAGGTGCGCCCCTCGAAGGAGAGCAGGTTGCGCACTTGCTCTGCGTTGCCCCCTTCTAGGCGAATGCCCTGAACGCTCATATCGAGAGCGAATAGGCCGGTAAAGTGCATCGGATTGCTATCGGGCACTTCTAGGTCGACCATCCAGTCTACAGACACGCGCGGCGCGCGGCGGCGGGGCGACAACCAGTCTTTTATTTTTTTCATCATGGCCATAAGTATACAACAGAGTTTGTTCGCTGTGAAGGTTCTATATACCATCTTGCCAGCCCATATTACGTGGCGTATTATCAGTGCCATTGATCAATGTTATAAATAAGGGAGGGGCTATGCAAAACGCAGACAAAAATACATTGCCGCGTCGCCGCTGGGGCAAGACCGAGCTTTCCATTCCCGTCATACCGTTTGGCACGCAGGGCTTTGGCGATAATTTTGGTCCCGTCAGCGACGAAGAGGCCATGGCACTCATGCGCCGCGCCGTCGATCTCGGCGTAAACCACTTTGACTGCGCTCGCTGCTACGGCAACTCGCTGGGCAAGTTGGGGCGCGCCATCAAAGAGGGCGTCATTGCCCGTGACGAGGTCATACTCAGCGGCCGCATATGCCACCACAGCGCCGAGGCGTGGGGATTTTACGGCAAAGGGGAACCCGACTATTCGGCCGCGCGCACGTTGGCCGACGCCCAGGGCCAACTCGAAATACTGGGCATCGAAAAATTTGATGTGCTCTTTATCCACGACCCGCCTGCCATTGCGCCGACGCTGGCGCCCGACGGTTCGCTGGCGGGCCTCGAAAAGGCGCGCGACCTCGGCTTAGTCGACTTTATCGGTTATGGCATGAACCCGCACGAGTTCCATCTCGAGGCGATTAATTCGGGGCGCGTCGATGCATTGCTCTGTTTCAGCGATTATAACTTATTGCGCCAATCGGCCGCTGGCGATATCCTACCGGCCGCCGCCGACCGCGATCTAGGCGTGCTCAATGGTTGGTCCATAATGCGCGGTTGGCTCACGGGTGCTCCCGTCGACAGCTTTGTGCCGAAGGAGCGTTGGGAGGAAGATCATCAGCGCGCCGAGCGCATGCGCCAGTGGTGCATAGAGCGCGATGTGGAGTTGCTCGACCTGGCCCTGCAGTTCTGTCTGCGCGAAGAACGCATCCACGGCAATCCCATCGGCAGCCTCAATATCGAGCAACTCGAACGCAATGTGCGGGCGGCCAAGGCCACCGTTTCCGACGAGACGCTGGCGAATTTCCGCGCCGCGGGCCTCTAATTCTTTACGTCGGCATAGAGCCGCCGTGCTTGTCCATAGCAAAATCGACAAAGAGCTGAGAGTATGAAGACCTATAGAGTCGCAGGCATCAATTTTGATCATATGCACATGGGTGATAACCTGCGCATGGCCTTTGAGCACAGCCAGGTAGAAATCGTTGGGCTCTGCGACGAAGACCCTGCGCGTATGCGGCAGGCTATCGACAATTTCTCCGTGCCCGCCGACCGCGTTTTTAGCGATTATCGCGAATGTATGGAGAAGGCGAGCCCCGATATTGTGCTGCTCTGTCCAGCGACTGCTCAGCACGGCGAATGGACGGAAAAGATTGCTCCTTATGGCGTCGATATCCTAATGGAAAAGCCCTTTGCTGCGACGCTGGACGAAGCTGATCGCATGATGGTAGCCATGGCGCAATCAGGGCGACGTTTGGCTATTAACTGGCCGCTGGCGTGGTATCCGCCGCACTGCACGACGCGTCGTCTATTAGAGGAGGGGACCATCGGCGAAGTGCTCGAAGTGCACTATTACGACGGCAATCGCGGCCCTCTCTGGCATACGGCTGACAAAGTAGAGAAGACGGCAGAGGACGTAGAGCGCGAAAAGCCGGCGAGTTGGTTTTATAAAAAAGAGCACGGAGGTGGTTCGCTGCTCGACTATCTCGGTTATGGAGTGACCCTGGGCACTTGGTTTATGGAAGGCCGTGTCCCGCTCGAGATAACGGCTACCGTAGACCAAGCGCAGGGGCTGGAAGTAGACGAGCACAGCATTGTCGTTGCGCGCTATGCACAGGGCCTGTCCAAGTTTGAGACGCGCTGGGGCACCTTCACCGATCCCTGGGTTTTGCAGCCGCAGCCCAAATGTGGTTTTGTCGTAGTTGGACGCGAGGGGACTATTAGTTCCTACGATTACGAAGAGGTCATTCGCGTGCAGACGCGCGCCTGCCCCGAAGGGGAGGTTCTCCCCGTCGACCGGCTCGAATCTCCCTGGCAAAATCCCGTGCAATATCTCGTTCACTGCATAGAGACCAGTGCGCCCATCGCGGGCCCACTGTCCCCCGCGATGTGTCGGATCGGCCAACAGATTGTCGATACGGCGGTGCTGAGTGCCGCGCAGAAATGCACGCTGCCACTCGTGCAATAGGATAGAATGGCGAGTATGGACGTCGACAGCGATTACGGCATTGGTCAGACGGGCAGTGAGAAAGAGCTAACCGCTGCCGAACTGCCCTACCGACCGCGAGACCCAGAGGATTATTGCCCCGCTATCGGTCTTATCGGCTGTGGCGGCATTTCCGAAATACACCTACGCGCCTACCAAAATGCCGGTTACAAGGTCGTCGCTCTGTGCAGCCGCAGCCGCGAGAATGCCGACGGGCGTCGCGCCGAGTTTTTCCCTCATGCCGATATCTATCTCGACTATCGCGACCTACTCGCTCGCGATGATATCGAGGTCGTCGACATCACTACGCACCCACAGGAGCGCGTGCCGATCATCGAAGCTGCTATCGATGCGGGCAAACACGTACTGAGCCAGAAACCTTTCGTCATCGATCTCGATATAGGTTTGGCCTTGGCCGATCGCGCCGATGCGCGCGGCGTATACCTGGCCGTCAACCAGAACGGCCGCTGGGCACCGCACTTTAGTTATCTACGCCACGCGCTGAACGCAGGGCTAATCGGCACTTTGTCCAGCGCGGATTTTTCCGTACACTGGGATCACAGTTGGATTGCCGGCACGCCGTTTGAGGCCGTAGAAGATTTAGTGCTCTACGATTTTGGCATCCACTGGTTCGACATGGCTGCGGCGCTTTTGGCGGGGCGGCCGGTGCTTTCCGTATATGCCAGTGTAGCGCGTTCGCCGAACCAAGGGGTGCGTCCCCCGCTCTTGGCCCAAGCGTCTATTCAGTGCGCCGATGCGCAAATAGGTTTATTTTTTAATGGCGCTATGGCGCAGGGGCAACGCGATCGCACGTATGTCAGCGGTACGCTGGGTAGCTTCGAAAGCACGGGGCCGGACCTTACGAAGCAAGCGGTTGAGTTGCATACGCGCGACGGTGTTATGCGCCCCGCCTTACAAGGCACGTGGTTCTGTGAGGGTTTCCACGGGGCTATGGCCGAATTGCTCTGTGCCATAGAGGAGAAACGGGAGCCGGAGCATGGGGCCCGCAACAACCTTCACAGTCTCGCGCTGTGTTTTGCAGCAGTCGCCAGCAGCCGCAGCGGACAGGCAGTGGTCCCCGGCCAAGTGCGCTGTCTACCTAATTAAATAGAGCAGCGAGAAAACATGGACGAATCAGCACGAGACCTGCGCGCTCTACAAGCGCGTATTGAAGAGCTAGAGCGGGGAACTGCTCGGGCGAGCACTCAGCGCCAGGCTTTTGCCCAGGTGCGCGATGCCATTTGGTTCATGCTCTCGAGTGACGACCTGCACCAACTGATCCAGGTCGTATCGCAGGCCCTGACGACGCTGGAGATATCCTTCAAATTTTGCGGTGTCAATATTGTCGATCCCGAAGCCACTCCGGCGCTCGTCGTTCACAATATGACCAACTCCGCGGGGGAAATACACGTCTACGAGTATGCGGATATAGCCGATCGGCCGCTGGTGCATATTTGGCGCGAGCAAGAGGTTTCTTATCGTCGAGACTTGCAAGAAGAGGACCGCTACGGCGAAGCCTATATGCTCAAAGAGGGTATTCGCAGCGTAATCGATATACCTTTCCCACAGGGCACATTAGCCGTTAGTAGCGTAGAGGCCAACGCCTTTTCCAACGAAGATATAGAGGTTTTGCAGTATCTGGCCGGAGCGCTCTCCGGTGGTTTTCGTCGCCTCGAAGACTTGCGCCGCTTAGAGGAGCACAACCGCGCATTGGAGAGCGAAATAACTGAGCGGCGCCTAGCTGAATCTACGGTCAACGTCAGCTTGGCCGTACAGCGCGTGCGCAATGTGTTTCTGCGTATGGAATCGGAGGAAGACTGGGACTACGTCGTGCTCTGCTGTCAGCGCGAAATAAAAAACCTGCTCGACTTCGATGGTTTTGGCATCAATTTCGTCGATATGGAGACTGATACTTTTTACGAGTACGAGGTCGGAGACAACGGCGATGTCGTGCGAGGGGGGATATATGATTTGCCCGCCGCCATGCGCGAAACGATAAAAAATAACGTGCCCTTTTACCGTCGCAACGTGCGCGAAATGGAAGAATGCGGCGATGAGATACGTCCGAATCGGCTATCGATTCTCGATATGCCCTTCAACGGCGGCACCATCGCAATCAATAGTGCCCGTGAAGACGCCTTCCGTGCTGAAGACATAGGGGTTGTGCAGGAGTTCGCCCAAGTCATTAGTGAGGCCAATCGCCGTCTGCAAGATATTCAACTGCTCGACAGCCGAGAGCGACAGCTGCGGCAGGGGCAGATGATGGAAGCCATTGGACAGCTCACTGCCGGCATTGCCCATAACTTTAACAATATGCTGCAGGGCATTATGGGCAATATCTATCTCGCCACCCAAGAAGCCGTGTCGGACCCCCAGCGTGAAATGCTCGACAGTGCCGACACTGCCGCACGCCGCGCCGCCGTTATGGTGCGCCAACTGCTCACTTTCTCCCATCCCGGTTCCCAGCGCCGTTTGGAGTCTATTGACCCCGGCACCCGTCTTGCGGATGTGATAGAAATGGGCCGTCGAACTTTTGATCGCCGCATCGAATTAACGCTGGAAGTAGCGGAGGATTTGCCCACAATCGAAGTCGACAGCGGCCAGTTCGAGCAGGTCGCCCTCAACGTGCTTATCAATGCCCGCGACGCCGTGATGGATTTGCAGGAGCGCCCGCCGAAAATCCACGTGGCTATGGACCAGTATATCGACCCCGATGACGACCTGCGCTATTTACGCATTCGCACGACGGACAATGGCACGGGCATGGATGCCGACACACGCGACCGTATTTTTGAACCTTTTTTTACTACAAAACCAGTCGACAAAGGCACTGGATTGGGGTTGTCTACGGTCTATAGTATCGTGCAGAAGCAGGGCGGGAAAATTCTCTGTGATAGCACGCCAGATGAGGGGACGTCCTTTACTATACTCCTATACTTACCCTTAGAAAAAGAGCAGGCGGCGGCGGGATCGGATGCGTCCGTATTCGCAGGAGGCACGATTCTGGTCATAGATGATGAGCAGAGCGTGCGACAGTCGACTATGAACATTCTGCAATACCACGGCTATGAAGTCTATGTGGCAAGCGATGGCATCGAAGGGGTGGAGATGTTTAGCAACGAACGCCCCGATCTCGTCTTGCTCGACCTGTCCATGCCGCGTATGTCCGGTCGCGAAGTGTTCAAGGAGATACGGGATATAGACCCGTTTATAAAGGTGCTACTCTTTACGGGATACGCCACAGACGAAGAAGAGTTTGGTCCTTCCGTGGGCGTAGTGCACAAGCCTTTCATGGCGGCCGACCTCGTATCGGCCATTGCCAAGACCATGCAATCCAACGAATAGGAGCAGTGTGTGAATATTCTTTTTTTGCGCCACTCAGCCGGTTTTGAGCACAGTTATTTGCCCGATGCCGAAGTGGCCTGCAAACAGATTGGCGCCGCGCAGGGCTGGAAGGTACAGACTACACATCACTTGCAGCGCATCAGTCGCGAAAGCCTCGCCAAGCTCGATTTGCTCGTTTTCGCAACGACGGGTAATCTCGACTTTGACGACGAGCAAAAAAGAGCCGTCATCGATTTCGTCCGCGATGGCAAAGCCTTTCTCGGCATACATAATGCCACGGACACCGGCTACGATTGGCCCGAGTATGGAGAAATGCTTGGTGGCTATTTTTCCGGCCATCCCTGGCACCAGGAGGTCGGCGTGATCGTCGAAGACACCGAGCATCCGGCGACGCGCATGCTCGGTGAACACTTTCGCGTCACCGATGAAATCTACACCTTTAAGAACTGGGATCGCGACAAGACCCGCGTTCTCATGCGCATCGACAACGACAGCGTCGACCTAGAGAAGGGCAACCGCGAAGACCACGACTACGCCCTCGGTTGGTGTCACGAATACGGTGCCGGACGCGTCATGTACACGGCCCTAGGTCACCCCGACGCGCTATGGCATGAGGATTGGTTTCGCCAGCATATTCTCGGCTGCATGCGCTGGGCACTGAGGCTGGAAGACTGATTTCCTAGGGCGGTATTTTGGCCTCTAAAAGCTGGGAGACCAACGCAAGGAGAGCAGGAAACCTCTTTGCACATCGGCGGGGCGAGTTGGGCCGTGCGGGGCGCGAAACTCAGCGCGGTTGGCATAGAGCAGGTCGTGACCGAGTAGTGCTATTTCGATGCCGTTGGCTAAAGGTCTCGACAAACGCGCGTCTCCTCCGACATAGGATTTGGTGAAGGCGCCCGGAATATCGCCTACGTAGCGCGCGCCCATATCGAGCGCAATATTCCAAGGTAGGTCGTGCGAGGAGCGCAGCGAAAAGTGATGCTCGGGCGAAACTCCCTCCCACAACAATCCCGCTGTATAGCTGCTATTTTTATTTAACTCGATCTCTAAACTCATGTAACTATAAGCTGCGCGTAGGCGCCACGTCGGAATGGGACGCAGGTCGAAGGCCATTTCGATGCCGCGAGTCGTCGCCTCCATCCGGTTGGCATAAATGGCTGGGGCTATTATACGATTTTCTGGGTCCAGTGGATCGGGATAAGGCAACTCGGGTTCACTCGTACGCAAGTTGTCATAGAGCGTATAAAAAGCAGTGGCATCAAAGAGTGCGCTGTTGCGCCAGCGTGCGCGATAGCCGACTTCTAGCGTCTGTGCCTTCTCTGTTTCAAAACCCTCGTCGCCGAATGCCGTAACAAAGATATCCGGCCCTTCTTGCGTTGGCACTCTCGCCCTGGTGACACGCAGGTCGTGATCTACGCGTGCGGGAGCACGCAAAGCGCGCGAGGCAGCCATCCATAGCGTCTGGCGCTCGTCAGGAGTCCACGCCACGCGCACATTCGGCTGAAATGCGTAGCCCGTAAAGTCGTTGTGTTCGACTTTTGCACCCAGTATTAGTTTTACTCTAGCGGGCGCGAGGACTATTTCATTCTGCGCAAAAGCACTAAATACACCGTAACTGCGCTTGTCGGGGGAAAATTTTGTGATGGTGCTTTTGGAAAAATCATCTCGATGCAACCTATAGCCCCCACCCCAAACAATTTCTTGGCGATCATTGGAACGCCAGTGATGTTGCAAATCTATATCGTAGATATGTAGATGGCCGTTGAGCAAGGCCTCATCGCGCTGGCCATAGTCGTAGTAGACCTGCATCGCGAACTCGGAATTCGTCGAGGGAGTGCGCGTCCAGCGAAGGAGCGCGTGCCCGCCTTTGAGCGGCGTCGTCGCCTCCAAGTCCCTGATATAAGGAGGTTCGTCAGCAAGCAAAAATACAAATGGCTGGTCGATATCACCGCTATATATATCGGCGTCAAAAAAGATCTCGTCGTTGCTCGTCAATTTGCCGTCGACGCGCAGGCCGGCACGCGCAATAGACCAGCCGTCGCCCGCGCCCGTGCCGTCGCGTGTCAATTCATCGCGCAGTGCATAGTGTAGGCGCAGTGCGCTGTAGAATTCCTCGCCGAGTGGAATCCCGTAGCGCGCGTTCAGGCGCGTGCGGTTTTCGTTGCCCGCCCCCAGCCAAACGGCCGGCCCCTGGCTTTCTTCGGCACTTTTGGTAATGATATTGATAATACCGTTGACCGCGTTGGCCCCCCACAGCGTGCCTCCGGGACCACGCACCACCTCAATGCGCTGCACGTTTTCTAAGGCGATCTCTTGTGTTTCCCATAGTACACCGGAAAAGAGCGGTGAATACACCGTGCGCCCATCGACCATGACCAATAGCTTATCGCTGAAAATATCGTTAAAGCCCCGAACGGCCACGCCCCATTTGCTGCCGTCGATGCGCGCCACTTCGATACCGGGCACTCCGCGTAGGGCATCCGGTATGGATGTAGCTCCGCTGCGGCGTATATCCTCTCCAGTGAGCACGTAGATTGCCGCTGGCACAGCAAAGAAAGGTTCGTCTTTCTTTGAGGCCGAAAAAACCTCTAGATCCATCAGCTCTTCGAGTGAGAGTTGTCCTAGATCCATAGAAGCTGCGGCTGGGCGTGCCGTAAGGATGGCGCAGGCAAATATCAGGTAGATCGCTAACATGTCTTTTGTGGTCGTTCCATTAGGAGACTGAAGCTCGTCGATATTCCGTTCTATACATAAGTAGAGCGCAGGTGCTGCACCTGTATTGCCGCCTGCATTTTTTCGGCAGTTGGCGGATTTTCCTTAGCGGTAAAAACTAAATTTCTCTCCTCGCCCGGCAACAGCAAAAAACAGTTGTCATCAAATTCACCGCCTATGCCTTCGGCGTTAAGGGTCAGATAAAAAGCGGGGGAATTAGTCGCCAGGTCTATGGAAAAAAGTCCATCCTCCATCGCATTGACCTCTACTGTCAC
>Ga0055584_100002288_pt1 | contig 18967 bp, 13 predicted proteins | sample OSDHelmetaG_FD_58716 | JGI IMG/M metagenome (GOLD analysis project Ga0055584, IMG submission 58716) | Pelagic marine sediment microbial communities from the LTER site Helgoland, North Sea, for post-phytoplankton bloom and carbon turnover... | ecosystem: Environmental > Aquatic > Marine >... | reverse complement strand
ATGGCGTGCGATCGGCTGATTGGCTGCTCGCATCTCGTTCATCCAGGCAGACAGAATTTCGGTGCCCGGCTGACCGGCCTTGTTCCGTGCTTCGGCCCATTCCTTGCCCAGCGGCGGCAAAGCCTTGGCCCATTCCAGACGCTCTTCATTGCTGGCCTTCGTCACCTTGGTACCGAATTCCGTCTCGCAACGATTGAGGCCCCATTTGGCACCGTCATTCACGCGCTTGACGTTTTCTTTGGTCCAGGCAGGAGAAGCAGCCGACATAGCGCTTTGCACTTCTTCCGGCAGGCTTTCCCAAACGTCACGGTTGAAGTTCAGCGAGAAGCCGTTCACGGCACCCAGGCTGGCATCAAATGCAAACGGAGCCGGCTCACAGAGCTTGAAGGCACCTGCACCCTGACGCCACACGATCATGGCCTCATAAATGCCCGTGCTCAGGCTGTTATAGGCATCGGCCAGATTGGTCTGCACACCGGCAGCACCGATGGCCAGAACCCATGGCAGGTTCGGACCAGCCGCACCAACCTTGAGACCCTTGACCTGCTTGATGCTCGAAATCGGCTTGGCCGACCACAGCATGTAGTTGTCAACCGCACCGGTCGATTCCAGCGGAACCTGGTTGAATTCCTTCAGCCATGTCTCGTTGTACTGCGGGAAGGTCGCGATCATCTTCTGGGTCACGGCACTGACAAGGCCCACATCCAACGTCGAGAACGGAGTCTTGAAGGAGACGTCGTACAACGGAACCTTATCGGCATGGAACGCGGTCACGATGACGCCGAGATCGCCAATACCGGTCTCAACACCTTCGAGTTCGCCACGGGGCTTGACGATCTGGCCACTGATGCCCTTGTTCCAGTTGATCTTGTAGTTGCCATTCTTGGCAAGGATCGCATCAACGGCAGGCATATAGGCGTCGACCAGCGAACCAATCCAGGTTGCGGGCGGCGGATAACCGGAAATCGCGGTCAGGTTAATGGTTTCCTGAGCGCTGGCGGGGGCCGTCGCGGCAACTGTAGCAGTTGCGGCAGCAGCGATTGCCAGCATCGTTGTCTTTGAAACTTTATTGGGCACGTGATCCTCCCTGTTTGTTATTGATTTCCCCATGAACTTTTATAGTCCTTTGGGTAGGTTCCAGCAAAGTGAGACCCGTGTCCATCGAGAATTCGTGATAACGGCCAACATACGAACATACCGTCTGTTTTCGGGGACCAAGAACTCACTTCAACCTGATTTTGATCGTGCTTTACGATCACTCGAAAGGTCAAATCAATGACCAGAACTATACTCATGTGAGACATTCATCATTGAATACGCCGCACATCACAGCTGACTGAGCCGTCCTATTCTGCCGCTGCAGCCAGCAATGCTTCGGGTCCAAACAGCAAGTCACGCAGCCAATTGGCCTGAGCGCTCGAGACCTTCTCAAGATGCTCGTTGTTGGAATAGAGGCTCATGTGATCCACACCCTCGACGATTGCGAGCTGCTTGTTGGGACACGGCACCGCATTGAAGACATCGATCTCCAGATCCGATGACGTGATGTTGTCACCCTTGGCAATGGCCATCATGTAGGGGGTTTCGTAGAGCCGCTTGGCGTAGGGCATCACATCGTACTGCATGAGCAACTCGACGGATTCGAGCGTGTTCTCATGAATATGATTGGGTGCTTCCCGTTCCTTGATGTCATTGAAGATCGTGCAGACATGCGGAAAGGGCCAGGCGCTGACCACATTGTCAGGATCGGTTGTCGACATGGCGATCATCTGGCTCGGCTCGCCCTTCTGGCGCCGCTCCCGATCATCGAGGATGAGTTTCTGCAGCGCGCCGAATTTCCGTTCGCCATGACAGCGGCGCATGGTCGGGAAACCGTCCACCACCGGGACCACCGACAATGCGAACTTCACGCGGGTATCGAGGGCCGCAACGCAGACGGCGTGGCCACCTGAATAGGAAATACCCCAGACACCGATCCGGTCCGTGTCGACCTCTTCAAGAGTCTTCGCATAGCTGACCGCGTTGCGATAATCCTCGATCTGGTCCCAGGGGTTGATGTGCTGGCGGGGTGTGCCATCGCTTTCACCGAAGCGGCGATAGTCGAAGATCAGGCAGGCGCAGCCAACTTCCATGAAATCATCCGCATAATACGGCATGACGATTTCTTTCACGTAGCACCAGCCGCCGGCCATGATGACCAATGGCGGATTTTTCACTCCGTCAGGGATGTGCAAGACGCCGCGGACGGTATCACCGCAGCTGTTGAATTCGACTTTGCGTTCCATTGTTCCCTCCCAATTTCCCTGGCTTTTCACCTATATGAAAAAGGTTTCTGCCTGATAAGCGTGGATGCTGGCGGAATGGGTGTCAACCTTTGTCCGTCCGTGATTCAGGCCTCCCGGGCCAGCGTTTCCGCCACCTGGTCTCGCAGAACGTTTTTCCGGATTTTCCCGGCCGCCGTTCGCGGGAAGGTGTCCATGATCTCAAGTCGCTCGGGATATTTCTGCTTCGCCATACCGGTCTTTTCCAGAAACGCGATGAGATCCTCGAATGTTAGATCGGCATCGTCTTCGAGCACCACAAAGGCGCAGCCGGTCTCCCCCATGCGCGGATGAGGCATCGCCACCACGGCGGCCTCATGAATGGCGGGATGCTCGTGCAGAGCGTCCTCCACTTCGCGCGGGCTGATATTCTCACCCCCGCGAATGATCAGATCCTTCGAGCGGCCGGTGATCACCATGGCGCCATCGGTGGTCAGGGTCGCGAGGTCGCCGGTGTGGAAATACCCATCTGGCTCGAAAGCCTCCTCGTTATGGTCGGCTGCGGCATAGCCCAGGCACATCTCCGGGCCGCGCGAGAGGATTTCACCCTCCACGCCCGGCGCGACCTCTGCGCCGGTCGCCGGATCAACGATCTTGACCTCGTGCCCCACGATATAGCCTTCCGTGGTCGCCCCCAGTTCCTCTTCGTCGCGGCTGCTAACGCCCAGCGTCACCGTCGGCGCTTCGGTGGACCCATAGACCCGGGAACTGACACAGCGCGCGAAGGCCTTGTGGGCGTTGTAGATCACCTCGGGCGGAACCGGTGCGCCGCCCGAAGGGAAATAGCGCAGGCTCGGCAGGTCACGGACATTTTTTACAGAAAAATCAGTGAGTTCCTGCAGGAACACCGTGGCGGCAATGGTGAAGGTCACCCCATGTTCATCAATTCTGTCAGCGGCCTCATGAGGGCCCCACCTCTCCATGAACACGGCCGGCGCGTTCAGGGTAAACGGCATCTGGATCCCGTAGAGATAGCCGGTGATGTGCGAGACCGGCGAGGGCATCAGGATCACATCGCTGTCGTCGAGTGAGAGGAATTTGGCGATCGCCTGAATTTCCGTGTCTATCGTGTTGTGGCTGTGCAGCACGCCTTTCGGGCGCCCGGTGGTGCCTGATGTGTACATGATCAGCTTCACCACGTTCGGATCGACATGCGGTCGCACAAAGCCGTCCGGATCGCCTTCCGCGAGCAGGCTTTCAAACGGCGTCGCTCCATCAGCTCCACCTCGTACGGTGATCACATGTCCCAGCGCCGGCAGTTCGGCGCGGTGCCGTTCGATCATGTCCGCATAGTCAAAATTGCGGAATGTCGTCGGGATGAAGATCGCCTTCGATCCCGCGTCCCGCAGGATGTAGGAGACCTCGGCATCGCGGTAAATCGGGATGATCGGATTGCAGACCAGTCCCAGCATCGCACAGGCAAGATCGATAAGGACTGTTTCCGGCCAGTTGGGCAGGGAGAAGCTCACGACATCCCCAGCAACCAGACCGCGCTTTTCAAGCGCACTGGCTAGCGCACGTGCCTGCCGGTCGATTTCGGCAACAGTGAGCTGAATGTCGCCCTCAATCAGCAGAATTTTCTCGGGGTTGCGCGCCCGCACATCGTCCAGCTGATCCGCGAGGGTGAGATTGCGCCAGATGCCGCTGGCGGTGTTCTCCGCAATCAATGCATCGGTCAGCCGGGTCGTCCAGCCACTCACATCCTTGCGCATGAACGTCCCCTATTCGCGCGCCAACCGTAATCGATTGGCAATATTGTTCTTCTGTATCGCCGACGAGCCGCCAATGATCGGCATCAAAAGCGCTTCCCGGACATAGCGCTCCATGTCGAATTCTTTGATGTAGCCATACGCGCCCATCACCTGCTGGCAGGACAGGACAATGTCCTTGGCGGTGTCGCTGACATAGAGCTTTGCCATCGAGGTCTCCACCGAAGCGGGTTTCTTCTCATCCAGCAGCCAGGCTGCGTGATAGGTCATCAGCCGGCAGGCGTGCAGCTTTGTTTTAGCATCCACCAGCATATGTCGCACCGATTGGTAGGCTGAGACCGGCTTGCCAAACTGTTTGCGCTCCTGCGCGTATTCCCACGCATCATCCACAGCTGCCGCCGCATTGCCCAGCGCGAGCGCCGCCACCTCGATCTTCTCCACATCGAGTCCCGGACCGACGATCCGGCTCCAGCCGTCATTCCAGCCCGCTTCACCACCGACGATATTCTCGGCGGGAATTTCCACATCCTCAAAGGTCACATCACAGGTCGATGCCCCCTTCATCCCCATCGCATTCTGCAACTCGATGGTCACCCCCGGCGCATCCGGCGGGATCATCACAATGGAAAGATTTTTGTAGCGACCGGCCTCGGGGTCACTCTTCACAACCGTGTAGATATAGTCAGCAATATTGGCGCCCGAGCAGAATCGTTTCGACCCGTTGATCGTCACGGTCGCGCCATTGCCTTTGCGCACGGCAGTCGTGCGAACACTGGCAACATCGGCGCCCACATCCGGCTCGGAAATTCCATACGCAAAGAGCAACTTGCCGTCGGCCAGTTTCGGCAGCAGCGTGGTCTTCTGCTCCTCGCTGCCGACCTCCTCGATATTCATCGCACCGTAGCAGGCGCACATGATGAAAGGGACAGCGACAGCCATGGATCGTCGCGCCAGTTCCTCGATCACCACCATGGTTGCGGTGATGTCGCGGCCGGCGCCACCATACACCTCAGGCACGGTCAGAGCATTCACGCCCAGAGCGGACAGCTGATCGAATATCTCCCGGGGAAATTCATTTTCCCGGTCCCATTTCTGCGCCAGTTCCCGCGGCATCTCGGTTTCCACGAAACGCCGTAACGTGTCGCGCAGCATGGTGACGTGCTCAGCTTCCTGAAAATGCTCCATCTGGTGCGCCTAATTGCCGGTGAATTTCGGCTTTTCCTTGTTGAGAAAAGCCTCGGTGGCGATCTTGTGATCCTTAGTCATCTGGGACATCGCCTCAAAATTGAAGGCCGTGTCGAGGACAGCATTGGCCGCCTGCTTGAGCCCCGCATTGACCGAAGCCTTGGTCCATTTGATGGCATTGATGGCTCCCCCAGCAAGGCGTTCCGCCATGGCGTTGACGGCCTCGTCAAGCTGATCGGCCGGAACCGCATGATTGATGAGGCCAATCTCGGCTGCTTTCGCCGCACTGAGCGTATCGCCGGTCATCAGATATTCCTTGGCCCGCGCATATCCAATGAGCTGCGGCCAGATCACCGCACCGCCATCGCCGGCAACAAGTCCAACCGCAACATGGGGGTCACCGAGTTTTGCCTCCTCCGCTGCATAGATGATGTCGCAATAAAGCGCGATGGTGCAGCCCAGCCCGATCGCGTGCCCCGGCAGACGGGCAATGATCGGCTTTTCAAGATCGAGTAGACCGTTAACCAAACGTTTACCCTCCCAAACCGTCAGCGCAAAGGCGGACGGATCGCCGTGCATGGCGTTGAGCCATTGCAGATCACCGCCGGCACAGAACGCATTTCCCTCGCCCGTGAGAATCACCACATCGACATCATGATCGGCATTTACGTCATAGAAGATGCGCGACAATTCTTCATGAAGCAAGGCATCCACGGCGTTCAACGTCCCGGGACGCGACATGGTCAATGTCAGAATACGGCCATTCCGTTCGGCCTTGATCGCTTCATAGCTGTCGTAGTTCACGCTTACCCCCCTTGAAGGTCCTTGAGGACCGTTTTCATTTAAGGGGAGTGAACTGTGCCGCGACGACGACGTCAATAGACCGCAATTCGCGGATATGAAACTAACTCGCGGCGCGCCGCAGTTTCAGCTTCATGCTGACGAGCTCATACATGTCCAGACCGGTCATGGATGCGATCTCTTCGAGGGGCAGCGAAGTTTCCGACAACAGCACATGGGCATGGCTTTGAGGATCGCGCTTGCGGCCGTTGCGCCGCTGAACCCGATTGGCCGCTGCGGCTTGCCGACGGCGTTCATCAGCATCCAGTCCGCGCTCGCGGGCTTCTTCAAGCGCCGCATCCCGGCGCGCCTTGTCCGCATCCAGCCAATCATCGGTCATGCGCGACGCACGATCCATGCCCTTGTCCTGCATTCCGGATGGCTTGCGCTTGCGCGGCTTTTTCTTCTTCGGCTCCGGCGGCGGCGGACCGCCACTGGCAGCTTCTTCCAGCGTCATACCGCGCGCTTTGGACATGCGCTTGGCTGCCGCAAGCGCGGCCGTGCGCTCGCCCTCATAGGGGCTTTCATTCGCCAGAAGCAACAGGTTGTGGAAGCGTTTGCGTTCCGCTTCGTCAAAGGGTCGTGATTCGGTAATGGGAGCACCTTTTGTGCCGGTTACTGTAAGACCGCCAAGTATATCACCAAGCCGCCGCGTTGATGCCAATGCGAAAACACATCGGCCTAGACAATCAGCGCTACAATCGCGCCTGTCATACATGTTGCAATCGTACCAGCAATAAGGGCCTTCAGTCCCAAACCAACGAACTCTGACTTCCGTTCGGGGGCCATCGCCACCATTCCGGCAAGCATGATTCCGACACTTCCGAAATTCGCAAAACTACATATCGCATAAAGTAGAATAATGCGCGAACGTTCTGACAATTCTTTTACCGGCGTTCCAGCCAGCTCAAGATAGGCAATCAACTCATTGAGTACGATTTTGGTGCCAATTAACCCTCCCGCTGTCGTGGCTTCAGCTTAGGGAATCCCGATCAACCAAGCCACTGGCGCCATGCCCCAACCAAGCAGGCGTTGCAGGGTCAAGGGCGAACCCCAGATATCGGGAACAATCCCCAATATCTAGTTAATCAGCGCTACGATCGCGATAAACACGATCAGCATCGCGATGATGTTCAACAACAGGCGCAATCCATCAAGGGTGCCCTGAACCAGCGCATCCATCGTGCCATCGCAGATTCCCCGCCCCGTGGACAGAACATCATCCAGATCGGGAGTCCGGGCAGACACCGCATCATCCAACGCAGATACCGGAATCATCAACCGGGCAACAACAATCGCGGCTGGAGCGCTGATCAGCGACGCCACAAGCAGATGTCCCGCCGCATTCTCGATAATGCCATTGAGGAATGTGGCGTAGAGAACCAGAACGGTGCCCGCAATGGTCGTCAGGCCACAGGTCATGGTGACCAGAATGTCAGCGCGGCTCATGCGCGAGAGATGTGGTCGGATAAGAATTGCCGCTTCGACCATCCCGACGAAGATATTGGCCGCTGCCCCCACCACGACTGGGCCATCAATTCGCAATGTCGCCTTTAGTACGGCCGCAAATCCACGAATCACCCGCGGCATGATCCCCCAGTGCCAGAGCACAGCAGAGAGCGCAGAAATGACAAGAACAATGGGAAGCGCACGAAACGCCAAACCGAAACTGGCACCCGGATGGGACTCGGTGAACGGCAGCGGACCCCCGCCGACAAAGCCAAAGACCAAACTGGTGCCCGCCTTGGTTGCCGCATCAAGCGCCAGGACCACACCATTGATGGCACCGATCGCTTCCCTGACAACCGGTACAAAGAGGGCGATCGCCGCGATCGCCAGCTGCAGGCCCACCCCGATCAGAACGAGCCTGATCGACCCGCGCCGACGGTCCTCGCTCAACGCCCAGGCAAGGCCGACAAGAAACAGCAGTCCCAAAACAGGTTGTATGTATTCGATCACCGGCGACCTCCCCCAGCATAATTGAGACCAACGGTTACATCAGCGGGCTATTCGACGGCACAGCAGTTCGGCACTGCTTCGTTCGAATCACTTCACCCACACAAAACTCTCTTAAGGCTTGATTTAGTTTCGTCCGTAACTATTGTCGCGGCTAACAATCCAGTAATGACCAGAGCCAAACAGATGACCAGACCGGACTATCAAAGCGGGTTGGGGAATCACTTCTCCACCGAAGCCCTGCCTGATGCCTTGCCGAAGGGGCAAAACTCGCCTCAAAAGCCGGCTTATGGTCTCTATACCGAAGGTCTTAGTGGCACGGCCTTTACAATCACCCGCGCGGAGTCACGACAGACCTGGTGCTATCGCATTCGCCCGACAGCCAAGCATCCGCCTTATTATCCCATGGCACATGACTCCTGGCACACAGCACCGGGAGTTTCAGGCTTGAACAGCCCTAACCAGATACGCTGGAACCCTTTGACCATCCCCGATACCCCGACCGACCTGATCGACGGAATGACGTCCTACGGGGTCTGCGGCGATGCCCACACCCAGACGGGCATCGGCATTCATCTCTATGCGGCCAATACATCCATGACCGCGCGCTTCTTTCACAATGCCGATGGTGAGATGCTGTTCGTGCCCCAACAGGGCCGGGTGGTGTTTCACACCGAACTCGGCGTTCTGGATGCCGCGCCGGGCGAAATCGCCCTCATCCCGCGCGGCATCAAGTTTCGGGCCGAACTCCCGGACGGTCCGTCACGCGGTTATGTCTGCGAAAATTACGGCGCAGCGTTCCGGCTGCCGGAACTTGGGCCCATCGGGACGCAAGGGCTCGCCAACCGGCGTGACGTTCTGATCCCCGTCGCGGCATTTGAGGACCGGTCCGGTACGTTCGAACTCGTCCAGAAGTTCGACGGCAGCTTCTGGCGTTGCGAACTGGATCGCTCACCGCTGGATGTTGTTGCCTGGCACGGCACCCACGTACCCTACAAATACGACCTCGCCAATTTCATGACGATTGGCACTGTCAGCCACGACCATCCCGACCCATCGATATTTACGGTCCTTACCGCCCCGTCCGACGAGCCCGGTGTCGCGAATGTCGACTTTGCGATCTTCCCGCCCCGCTGGATGGTGGCTGAACACAGCTTCCGACCGCCCTGGTTCCATCGCAACTTCATGAACGAGTTCATGGGGCTGGTCACAGGCAGCTACGACGCCAAAGCCGATGGCTTTGCACCCGGCGGAGCAAGCCTGCACAATTGCATGGCGGGCCATGGCCCGGACGCAGCAACCTTCGAGAAGGCCAGCAATGCTGAGCTTCAGCCCGAGAAGCTGGACAACACACTCGCCTTCATGTTCGAGACGCGCTACATCGTCCGCCCAACCACCTTCGCGCAGGAAACACCCCTGCGTCAGGACGATTATCAAACGTGCTGGGCCGGTCTTGAAGACAGGTTCGACGCCACTCGAAAATGATCGGCCCTATTTCTCCCGAATGACCGGGAGCAGGACGTGCGCGGGATGATCTGGCCCGGTGTGTAACGTGACCTTCTTGCCATAGACATCGAGCGGTCGATTGCCCTTCATCTCGTGCTTGAACGGTCCGACACCGTACTGGATACGACCGGCGATCATGGGGTCACCCGGGGTCCAACCCGGATAAACATAGTCCCGGCCCCGAATACTAAGCCCAAGACGATACCCGACCGGCAGGACAATCGAGGTCGCCCAGATTTCAATGTCCAGCTCGTAGATCTCACCCGGTGTGAGCGGTTGCAGCTCGTCATGGGTGTGATACGGCCGGTATGGCAGGGTCTGTTCCGGGTCCAGCTTGCGATGGGATGCCCGCAACCAGCCAAGTCCCACAGGGGTATGCGGATCGTTTGCGCCCTTGAAGACAATTTCCTTCAGATCCGGAGCGAAGACCCGCAGAACGAGGAAAAGATCGGCGTCTTCCGTCTCGGACGAAATGAACAACTTCGCCGTAACGGGCCCGGTGATTTCAGTGTCCTCCGTCACCGGCGGGGCCAGGAAGGTCGCCCCGTCCCCCAGCGCGTCATAGGTGAGCGTTGTGGCTTCGGAAAGGGGCGCATCCGCAAGGGCCATCTCCGTGGGGTTGAGATACATCTCCGTCCAGTCCGTACGCGGGATTGGCCACGCGTCCTCGGTACGCTCAACAAACACCTCGCCCGGATGACGGACATGCAACTGAACCGGCGGCTGCTTGTCCCAGCCGTTGTCCTCGCCCTTCAGGAAGTGATCGAAAAAGCGACGCTGCAAGTCCATGCCGTAGTCTGTGTAGAAATGGGTAAAATGCTCCAGACCATGCATTTCCAGCCATTTCTGATCACTCGCGGCATTTACATAGCCTTCGGTGTTGCCACGCGGGTGCAGGCCCACACCGCCCCAGTTGCCGGATGACAGCAATGGCACATTGATCTTGGAATAGTCCGGCATCCGGGCTTTCCAATAGTCATCTATCAGCGGGTGATCGAGAATATCCTTGCCGAAATCCGTACGGTTCTCCGCCAGTTCTTCTTCGGACAGTGTTTCGGGACCGGAAATCCATTCGCCGTTGAGACGGCTCTTCAGTCCATTGGCCCCCTTGCCATGCTGACGGGGAACAACGGCAGAATTGTACCAGACCGATGGGAAACGGCAGGCGATGCCGCCGTGGTGACCCAGATCACGATAGTAATCCGCAGCACCTTCCCACACGCACATGGCTGCCAGATGCTTGGGCTGAAGAGAAGCGACCTGCCACTGGTTCATCCCATAATAAGAAATACCATTGGTCCCGACCTTGCCGTTGGACCAGGCCTGAGTTCCGGCCCAGTTGATACAATCATGGTAATCCTGTGCCTCACGCGGCGACCAGACTTCCAGCAGGCCCGGCGAGCGTCCGGCACCGCGGGAATCCACCCGCATACAGATATAGCCTTCCGGCACCCACTTTTCCGGGTCCACCAATTCCCAGTTCTGATAGCGGTTCGACGACCCGGCCAGGCAATCGGGATAGTCCTCCAGCATCTGTTTCCACTGATAGGGATAGCCATCTTCCCATGCGAGCCATTTTGCATAGGGGCCATAACTGATGATGACCGGATACTGACCGTCATCGTCGGGGCGGAAGATATCGGCCCGCAACACGACCCCATCATCCATTTCCAGCGGCACATCCCAGTCGATGCGCATCCCGTCATTCACCTTCGAGGTCATCTGACTGTCGCCAGGTGTCTGTATCTTGCCCATGCTCTTTCCCCCTGCTTTTGTTTTTCCGCCCTAGCTTCGTTTCCTGCCACCGCTTTTGGGCGGAATAACCGGCAAGAGAAGATGGGATGGATGATTGGGGCCACAATGGATTGTCACATTGCTCCCATAGATGCGTGCATCCCGGCCATCATGGACAAAAGGCCCAACGCCGGTGAATTCGTTCTTCATGTTTGACAACCGTCCCCCTGAACCACCGGGATAGACATAGTCGGTCCCGCGCACGGTCAGTCCCAGACGGTATCCCGGCGGCACGACGATGGAGGTCGGCCAGACTTCCACATCCAGTTCATAAACCTGTCCGGGCCTGAGCGGCTGTCTCTCGTCATGGGTGTGATGGGGCTTGTATCGACGTGATTTTTTCGGATCGAGTTTCCGATGCGAAGCACGCAACCAGCCCTGAGCAATGGGCGTGTGCGGATCGAGCGCCCCCTTGAACGTGACCTCCTTGAGGTCCGGCGCAAACAGCCGAACGACCAGGAACAGATCGGCATCCTTCGTCTCGGAAGACACAAACAGTTTCGCCGCCAACGGGCCGGTCACTTCCATCGCGCTATCGGAGGCTGGCATCAGAAATGTGACACCGTCACCAAGACCGGGATAAGTGGCTTTGACCTTTTTCGCAGGCGGTTTCGTGGCCAGAGCACCTGTCCAGGGGTCCAGATAGGTTTTGGTCCATTTGGTGCGTTTAAGCGGCCACTCCTTTTCGGCACGGGGCACAAACCGCTCGCCGGGGTGACGGATATTGAGCTGTACCTTCGGCTGTTTCTTCCAGCCGGTGTCTTCACCCTTGAGGAAATGCCCGAAAAACCGCTTCTGCAGATCAAGACCGTAGTCGGTATAGAATTCGGTCCAGTGCTCCCGCCCATGCATCTCCAGCCATTTTTCCCGGGATGCCGCGTTCACGAACCCATCCAGGTTGCCGCGGGGGTGAAGCCCCTGCCCACCCCAATTGCCGGCCGACAGAAACGGTACATCAACCTTCGACCAATCGGCCGACCGTCCGCGATACCAGTCATCGTCCAGCGTGCGGGTTCGCAATTCCCGGGGCAGATCTTCGCGGTTTTTCTTGAGCTGGGCCCGCGTATAGGTCGGCGGACCACAGACCAGATCTCCATGGACAACCGAGCGCGGGCCGTTCTTGCCCAGCCCGTGCTGTACGGATTCAACCTGCTTGTCATACCAGTTGGTGACGAACGTCGAGAGGATACCACCGTGATAGTTGGAATCCCGGTAATAGTCCCCGGCCCCCTCCCAGACACACATCGCCGCGAGATGAGGCGGCTTGAGGCGGGCCACATGCCACTGATTGATGGCATAGTAGGAAATACCGTTCAGCCCCACCTTGCCGCTCGACCAGGTTTGTACCCCCGCCCACTCGATACAGTTGCAGAAATCCTGAGTTTCGCGCGGTGAACGCACATCGACAATGCCAGGTGATCGCCCTGAACCGCGCGAATCCACCCGAACCACCACATAGCCATCGGGCACCCATTTTTCAGGGTCGACGACCTCCCAGTTGGCGTATTTGTTGGTGGTACCCTGCGCAACCTCGGGAAAGTTCTCGACCATGATGTTCCAGGCGGTTTCGTAACCTTCCTGAAACGACAGGCCCTTGGCATAGGGACCGTGGCTCATGATGACAGGATGCTGTCCCTTCCCTTTCGGACGGAACACATCTGCCCTCAGGACATTGCCATCATCCATTTCGATGGGCACATCCCAGTCGATCCGCATTCCGCCCCGAATCTCGGTTCGAAATTGCGGATCATCCGCGTACAACCCCGCCGCCATGGAGCCGATCCCGCCTATTTCGCCGGGATGATGGGCAACAGCACGTAACCGGCATGATCGCCGCCCAGATGCACCGTCACCTTGTTGTCGAACACCTCCGGCGGCCGGTCCGTCTCATCGTCATGCAGGAACGGTCCGACACCGGTAAAGACGTTCTTCATGTTTGACAGGCCAGCATTCGGTTCACCGGGATAGACATAGTCACAACCCCGGATCGACAGGCCGAAACGATAGCCCTTCGGCACCACGATGCCCGAGCCGTGAATCTCGATGTCGAGTTCATAGATTTCGCCGGACGTCAGTTCCTGAACCTCATCATGGGTGTGATACGGCGCCCACTCCTTGGAACGCGCCGGATTGAGCTTGCGGTGCGACGCCCGTAACCAGCCCGATGCAACCGGCGTGTGCGGATCAAGTGCGCCGCGGAAGGTGACCTCCTTCATGTCTGACTGGAACACCCGCAGGATGACGAACAGGTCTGCATCCTTGGTGTCCGATGATATGTTGAGCTTGACCGCCATGGGCCCGCAAATCTCGGTATCCGCGGCAACCGGATTCGACAGGAAGGTCAGTCCGTCACCCATCGCTTCATAGGTGATCGCGGCGCTCTCACCAGCGGGGGTATCCGACAGGACCTGCCCGGCCGGCTCGAAATGTAACTTCGTCCACTCGGTGCGCGGCAGCGGCCAGTCTTCTTCGGCCCGCGGCACAAACTTTTCACCCGGATGTCGCACATTGAGCAACACGCGCGGCTGATCCTTCCAGCCGGAATCATCGCCTTTCAGGAAGCAGTCGAAGAACCGCCACTGCAAGTCATTGCCATAGTCGGTGTAGTAGAGCGACCAATGTTCGAGGCCATGAACCTCAAGCCACTTCTCTTTCGAGCCGGACAGCATATAGCCGTCAAAGTTACCGCGCGGATGCAGCGGCGCCCCGCCCCAGTTGGCGCAACTCAGGATCGGAACCTCGATCTTCGAATAATCAACCGCGCGATCGGCAAACCACTCATCGTCGAGCGGATGGGCGCGCATGGACTGATGCAGATCGAACCGGCTGGCACCCAGCTCGTTATCGGACAGGGTTTCCGGCCCGGCTGCCCATTCGCCATTGGCGCGCGAACGGAACCCGCGATCACCATAGCCATGCTGCAACTTCATGATCTGCATGTCGTACCAGTTCTTGGCGAAGGTCGAGTAGATGCCACCATGGTAGCTGCCCTCACGGTAGTAATCGGTCGAACCTTCCCAGGGGCAAATTGCCGCCAGATGCGACGGTTGCGTGGCAGCCACCTGCCACTGGTTGATCGCGTAGTAGGAGATGCCGCTCAGGCCGACCTTCCTGTTCGACCAGGGCTGGACACCACCCCACTCGATGCAGTCGTGAAAGTCCTTGGTTTCCCGCGAATTGAAGTGCTCGAGATAGCCCGGCGAACGACCTGCACCACGTGAATCGACCCGCACAAGCGCGTATCCGCGCGGCACCCATTTCTCCGGGTCCGCAACTTCCCAGGCCTGGTGAATATTGGTCGACCCGCGCGGGACATCCGGATGGTTCTCGCACATCAGATCCCAGCAGGTCTTGTAGAGTTCCTCGAAGTGAAGATCCTTGCCGTAGGGCCCGTAGGACATAATCACGGGATACTGGCCGTCATCGTCCGGTCGGTAGACATTCGCGCGCAGCACGAGCCCGTCGTCCATCTCGATGGGGACATCCCAATCGACGCGCATGCCCTCGCGGACCTCGGTCTTGAACAGCGGATCGCCGGTATATTTGATGTCGTCCATGGTCATCTCCTCCCCAACGCAGGGCCTTTCTGAGAGGCCTCACGCAGATATTCCTCGTTGATACGCCCTTCGGAAACGTTTCGGGCGGCCCGTATCTCCGGACCGCCCGATTGAACTTCTGACTTACTTGCGACCGCCCTTTTTGGCCGGGATGATCGGCAGCATCACATAGGCCTGTTCCTTTGGCCCGGTGTGCAATGTCACATCACCGCCGAAGATCTCAGCCGGCCGATCCCGGGGATCGTCATGGCGGAAGATCGCGCAACCGGTCCAGTTGGCATATTCGCCAAGCTGGACGTTAGAATCACCCGGATAGACATAGTCCCGGCCCCGCACGGACAGGGCGACGCGATAGCCCTTCGGCACCACGATGCAGGTCGGCCAGACCTCGACATCAAGCTCATAGGCCTTGCCCGGCTTGAGCGGCTGTTCCTCGTCATGGGTGTGATAAGGACGATAAGGCAGCGTCTTCTTCTCATCGAGCTTGCGATGAGACGCGCGGAGCCAGCCCTGAGCAATCGGCGTGTGGGGATCGAGCGCGCCCTGGAAAGTGACCTCCTTCATGTCAGGGCCGAACACACGCACCACCAGGAACATGTCTGCATCCGTCGTGGCCGACGACACGAAGAGCTTCGAGGCAATTGGCCCCGTGATCTCCATATCCTCTTCCAGCGGTGCGGTCATGAAGGTCACGCCGTCGGAGAAGCCGCCATAGGTGACTTCACCCTTTTTCTTCTGAGGCGTGGTCGAGAGGCTCATATCCGAGGGTTCGATGTAGAACTTCGTCCACTGGGTCCGCTTGAGGGGCCACTCACTCTCGTGGCGCTCGACGAATTTCTCGCCCGGATGACGCACCTGGAGCTGGACCTTCGGCTGCTTGTTCCAGCCGTTCTTCTTACCCTTCAGGTAATAGCCGAAGAAGCGCTTCTGAAGGTCCATGCCGTAGTCGGTATAGAAATGGGTCCAATGCTCGATCCCGTGCACCTCGAGCCACTTGTCCTTGGACTTGGACTGCACGAAGCCTTCGAAGTTGCCCCGTGGATGCAGGCCCTGACCACCCCAGTTGGCGGTGGACAGCATCGGTACCTTCACCTTGTTCCAATCGGGCATGCGGGATTGCCAGTACTCATCCGTGTCGAGCTTACGCGCGAGACAGTCTTCGTAGAAGTTGTTCCGGTTGGCGCCGAGTTCTTCCTCGGTCAACGTGTCCGGACCGGCAACCCACTCAGCGTTCATGCGCGAACGCGGGCCATTGGCGCCCTTGCCGTGCTGGACCGAATAGACCTGAGCCTCGGACCAATCCTTGACGAAGCCGTTGCACATGATGCCGCCGTGATGGGCCATATCGCGGTAGAAATCAGCCGCACCTTCCCATGGGCAGATCGCCGCGAGATGCTTGGGCTGCAGGGCTGCAGCCTGCCACTGGTTTTCGGCGTAGTAGGAAATGCCGTTCAGGCCAACCTTGCCGTTCGACCAGGACTGGACACCGGCCCAGTCGATGCAGATCGCCAGATCCTGAGCTTCGCGCAGAGACCAGATGTCGATGACGCCCGGAGAGCGGCCCGTGCCGCGCCCGTCGACACGGATGCAGACATAATCGTCGGGCACCCAACGCTCCGGATCAACGACTTCCCAGTTCTGATATTTCTCGCTCGTTCCCGCGGCAATCTCGGGGAAATCCTCGAGCATGCGCTCATACTGATCGTGATAGGCATCGTCGAAATGCAGCAGCTTGCCATAAGGCCCGTAGGTCATGATGACCCCGTATTTGCCATTCTTGATTGGCCGATACACGTCACAACGCAAAACAATGCCGTCATCCATCTCGATGGGCACATCCCAATCGATCCGCATGCCATCGCGCACATCGCTGCGTGACTGATCATCCATATATGCTCGCTTCTTCGTCGCCATCCATACTCTCCCAAGACACAAGATTATTCCGACCGCTCGGCAGCCGATTTTATTGAAGGCCCGTTGCTTCATGCGCACGGTGCCAAATTTCCGAATTATAGAATAGTGGAAAACAATCGTTTAGTGAAAGTGCCTGCAGGCCCTGGCATGGCCGCCCTGCACGCAGCGCAGATCGGCGGTTCCGGAGGGTTATTCCGCGTGAATGAAGAACACTGCCCAGGGCCACCGGGCTTCATCTTCAGCACTCGCCCGGCCGCCGGGCACGTCATAGACGAGCTAGGCCGGTCCGCGACCGCCAACCGACAGATAGTCGCCATCGGCCTTGAGGGCCAGAATCCAGTCATGAGCCGCCACATCGTCAACGGAAATCTCCACCGCGAAACCGTCCAGCGCGACAGTCGTGATCTGACGCCCGGTCCATCCGGCCGCCGCCAGAACATCGCGCAGACGGGGGCCTTCCAGTGTGACCGATTTAGGCCAGGGTGCCGCCTTGATCCGCGCGGACACCATGCCCAGTTGTTCCAGCATCGCCACATCAAAGGCGGCTGCCCTCCCGAAGCTGTATTCATGAGACGCCAGAAAGGCATCATCGAAACTGTCCGAGGGACCGCGATTGGTCTCGGACACGGCCCCACCAATGGTCACGATCACGCTGCCGGCGGGGCTGGCCAGATCAGCGGCGGCTGGAATCCCGGTGACCAGAGCCATTGTCATGGCGAGCATCAGGACAGCCCGAAGTGATGTCAGGCGTCTCATAGAAACTCCTCCCGTTGTGTCGGATCGACGGTGTAGCCCAGATCATTCATCCACATCAGGCTCGACCAGCTATCCATTGAGGGATCAAGTTCCATCCCGATGGCACCCCCGTACCCCTTCTCGATGGCCCGGCGTGCAATCCACAACAGGTCGAGTTCTCCAACGCCAGGTTCATGGCGGCCGGGCGGATTGCCAATCTGCACATAACCGATCAGCGGCCAGTACTCGTCCATGATATCCGAGAGCGTCCCCGTTTCCTCGTAACGCATGTGAAAGGTGTCATAGACCAAACCGACATTGGGACGGTCTACGGCCGACACGATGTCCCGCGCCTGGGCCATGGTCTGCATCGCCCAGTCCGGGATGCGCCGGGACGTCACCGGTTCGAGCAGAAATTTGCAGCGGTGATCTCCCGCCGCATCCGCAATATAAGTCAGGTTTTCGATATAGGTCTCGACGCAGCGCTCGCGGCTCTCACCCGCAGGGACCGGGCCCGCCCCCACATTGATCGAATAGAAGTCGCAATGATGGATGTACTCGAGCGCCTGATCCGCAGCGCGACGAAACTCGTCCTGTTTGCCCGGCTGGGCGCCCAGACCTCTTACACCACCCGCCCAGTCAGCCGGCACCACGCAATAGGTGAACTCCAGACCGTGATCGGCAAGCAGGGATTTCAGTTCGTCCTTGGGCAGTTCATAGGGAAAATGCCATTCCACAGCCGAACACCCGATTCTGGATAAAGCCGCAAAACGATCGCGGATCGGGAGCTCGAGAAACAAGTGATAGAGATTGGGTGCAAAACGGATCATCGGACGGTCATCCTAGGACGAGAGACAATGGGAGAAAAAGTTCGTAATCCATCAAACGAAATCGGGCGATCTTACCCCATGCTTATGTCCGCAGCGGCAGTGTCAGAGCAAAACGGCTTGAGCCTGCGGAGGCCGGTCCGTAACCTCCGCGGATGAAAAATCCGTTCCGCTATTTCAACTCGTCGTCCGAGATTATCCGCCTGACGGTGATGATGTACATCCACTACCCGCTGTCTCTGCGCCAGGTGGAAGATCTGCTGCACGAACGCGGCATCGACATCTACCACGACACGGTGCGCTTTTGGTGGAACCGGTTCGGTCCGATGTTTGCTGCGGAGATCCGGAAACACAGGGTTCATAATCGTTCGTATTCGAACTGGCGCTGGCACCTGAACGAAGTGTTCGTTCGGATCAACGGCGAGACGCATTATTTGTGGCGCGCGGTCGATCACGAAGGCGAGGTGCTCAAGGTTTTTGCGACGAAACGCCGGGATCGTAAGGCCGCTCTTCAGTTTCTGAAGCGCGCGATGAAGCGGTATAGGCAACCAAAGGTGATTGTGACGGACCGCCTGCGATCGTACCGGGCAGCGATGAACGTGATCGGGAATGCCGCTGACCAG
>Ga0055584_100002287_pt1 | contig 18968 bp, 18 predicted proteins | sample OSDHelmetaG_FD_58716 | JGI IMG/M metagenome (GOLD analysis project Ga0055584, IMG submission 58716) | Pelagic marine sediment microbial communities from the LTER site Helgoland, North Sea, for post-phytoplankton bloom and carbon turnover... | ecosystem: Environmental > Aquatic > Marine >... | reverse complement strand
GTGAGCTCTTCAGCCAGACGTGATTCAAAATGCGGCACCTGCATCTCGCCACGTTCCAGTGCATGAATCGGATTGAGCCTCGCCTCGATTTCACCGTCTTCGCCCAACCATGACCGCATGATGGCGACGTAGGCATCAATGTCTATGTCGTCGGCCACCGCCCATCGATTGACAGCGTCCTTGAGGTTTTCAGTGAGCACCCCGCCCCAGTCCACGATGAGGCCGGCATAGCCAAAAGAGACAGGATCAAGCGATGTCGGATCCACGGCTACCACCATCTCAGCGTAGTCAGCCCCGGAGGTGGCGTAGCCTTCCCCTCGTGAACCATGTGGATCAACCGGACGATTCGACCCCGGATGGGCCGCCCACCGGCCGGCTATTTCGCTCCAGTGGAGCCGCTGGCCCAGCCGCGGAGGAGGCAATGCTGGCTTCCGGGCCGCGGTTGGTTCCAGCCCCCAGCCAACGTCGACGCGCCGAGGCTCGGGCGCAGCAGGGCGGTCTGGGCGCGGTGGCTGTGTTCATTCTCGTCACCGGATTCACGGTGCTCATCGCATTTGCCAACGCGATCCTGACCGACAGTATCGGTGCCCTCACCGGGATTGCCCTGGTAGTGGTAAGCGCATACGCGGCCGCCACCGTGTCAATGCGGGATCGGTTCTGGGCGGTCGTAACCCCACCGATCGCATTTTTGACTGCCACCGTGACCGCCGGGCAGTTAACCACCACCGACTCCGGCGGATTTTGGGTGCAGCAGGGACTACTCATTCCTTTTACCCTGGGACAAAACGTGGTGTGGATCTTGGTCGCCACCGCTGTGGCCGCGCTCACCATCTGGGTGCGCCACCGACGCCAGAAACGGACCTAGTTAGGTCAGTTCGCGCGCAGCAGCAGCCTTGATGTCGCGACGAAGTTCTGGCGGCAGCGCGAAGATGAGGGTCTCCTCTGCCGTAATCACCGGTTCGACATCGCCGAAACCAGTCTCGCTGAGCCAGGTGAGTACCCCTTCGACGAGGGATTCAGGCACCGAGGCCCCGGAGGTGACCCCCACCGTTTCCGCGCCGTCGAACCAGGTTGCATCAATTTCGTGTGCGCCATCCACCCGGAAAGCACTTTTCGCTCCGGCTTCCAACCCGACCTCAACGAGGCGCACCGAATTGGACGAGTTTCCAGAACCCACCACGATCAACACATCGCAGCGCGGTGCAATCACTTTGACCGCTACCTGGCGATTTTGGGTGGCGTAGCAAATGTCGTCGCTGGGTGGACTTTGCAGATCTGGTGCGCGCGACCGCAACCGCTCCACCGTCTGCATCGTTTCATCAACCGACAGCGTGGTCTGGGACAACCAGATGATCTCCCGATCCGGATCTAGTACCACGGTGTCGGCGTCTGCTGGACTTTCAACGAGAGTGATGGACTCAGGTGCCTCACCCATCGTCCCCACGACCTCTTCATGCCCCTCGTGGCCGATCAACAAAATCTGCTTTCCCTCAGCCGCGAATCGTTTGGCTTCGGCATGAACCTTCGTAACGAGCGGGCAGGTCGCATCAATGGTCTTCAACTGACGCTCTGCAGCTTCTTCATGCACGGTGGGGGCGACCCCGTGAGCAGAGAACACCACCGTGGCTCCGGCGGGCACTTCTTCGAGTTCTTCCACGAAGATGGCGCCGCGGCCTTCCAGGGTGTCGACAACGTACTGGTTGTGCACGATTTGCTTGCGTACATAGACCGGGGGCCCGTAAAGATCAAGGGCTTTCTCCACCGTGACGACCGCGCGATCTACCCCGGCGCAGTATCCACGAGGTTGCGCGAGCAGGACCGTGCCTCGCCGTTTGGGCTGGCCTTGTGCTTGGTCATCTGATTCGGTCACCCGTCCATCGTAGGCGTGTTTTGTGCAATGGGCGAATAGCCATCCGGGAAGAGCACCGCCGCAGTATCAGACCGCGGCGTTAGCATCAGCGGATATGAAGCTTGCGACATCACCGGAACAGCCTGCGCCCGTGCGGGTGATCTCCACGCGCATTGGCGAATGGGTAGATCAACTAGGCCCGGTGTGGCTGGAAGGTCAGATTGCCCAAATCAGCCGTCGCCCCGGCATGTCTATGGCCTGGGTCACCCTGCGCGATGTGGATGTCGATATGTCGCTTTCTGTCGTCACCAACGTCGGACTCCTTGATCGCATGCAGCCACCGGCCATCGAGGGCCAGCGGGTCATCGTCCACGGCAAGGCCGAGGTTTATGGCGGCCGTGGCACCTTGCAAATTCGCGCACGCGAAATCCGTGCTGTGGGCTTGGGTGCACTCCGCGAGGAACTCGCCCGACTCCAAGTCCTACTCCAAGCCGAGGGCCTCTTCGCCGCTGAACGCAAACGACAACTGCCCTTTCTTCCCCGGCGCGTCGGACTCATCTGCGGGCGGGCTAGCGCCGCCCTGCACGACGTGGTGGCCAACGCGACCCAGCGGTGGCCAAGCGTTGATTTTCACACCATTGAGGTGGCGGTGCAGGGTGTAAACGCGGTCACCGAGGTGGTGGCGGCGCTGGAAACCCTCAATGCTGACGCCCTCGTCGATGTGGTCATCCTCGCCCGCGGCGGGGGCAGTTTCGAAGACCTGCTGCCCTTCAGCAACGAACGGCTCATCCGCGCGGTGAGCACCTCTAGAGCTCCAGTCATTAGCGCTATCGGTCACGAAAATGATCACCCCCTGATCGATCTCGTCGCTGATTTTCGCGCGTCCACCCCCACCGATGCGGCCAAGCGAGTGGTCCCTGACCTAGTCGAGCAGCAGGCCCTCATCGATCAGGCACGCGCCCGCAGCCAGCGTGCACTTCACCATGCGCTCACCCGCGAAGTAACCAAGATCCAGCAGTTTCGCGGCCGTGCCCACCGGGCCACGACCCAGGCGCTCAAGCAGGCACGTACCGAGTTAGTCTCACTTCTCGCTCAAACACGCGCACTGTCCCCTCTAGCAACGCTAGAACGTGGCTATGCGGTGGTGTCCTTGATCGATCCCATGAAGACACAATCGTCAAAAAAGATTGTCTATTCGCCCAAACAGGTCGCCATGCATGACACAGTCAGCATCCGGGTGTTTGCGGGCAAGTTCACAGCAACCCGGAGCCCAGACATTGACGAGCCTAATGACACTGTTGAGCCTAAAGACGAGGTTGAGTCATGAGCGAGAACAAGGAAACGGAAGTTTCTCCCGCAGAACTGCCGCAGATCGTCATCATTCCCGAAGATATCGCGGCACTGACCTACGAAGAAGCCCGCGACGAACTTGCCACCATCGTGGCAAGGCTTGAGGTTGGTGGGGCAGAGCTAGAAGATGCGCTCGCCCTGTGGGAGCGCGGCGAGGTACTGGCCGTGCACTGTCAGCGCTGGCTTGACGCCGCGGCGGATCGCACGATCATGACCCACGAGGATTAATCGCCCGGGTCAGGAAACGCTGACGGCGACAACCGGTCGGCAAAAAATTCCAACTCTGCCCACTCCGCTGTGCCGCTCACCACAATGGTTACCCCATTGACGATCTGCACCAAAGAACGGGTGGGTTCGGCGCTATTCACACCGGTGGCGTACCGCTGCCACGGGCCAAAATCGTCACCGGTAAGCCGACCACCGGCGGTCTGATCCGCCAGATAATCAGCATTTGTCGTAGCCGATTGCCCCAACTGGGCATAGGCGTCTGCCGGTGTCACGAAGCCAAGGTGCCACGCTGCATCCGGTGCGGCTGTGGGCGGTGTGTCCCACCGAGCGCTGGTGTTGCGCCAATCAGGGTTAAGACCGGCCGGATAAAGAATCTCGAAATCTGCCACCACACGCGCTGAAACAAGGGCGGTGGTGGGGTCGATCGTTTTGACGGCTTCAGGCTGTGGACGCCAGGTGACCAGCAATATCGCCCCCACAACCACGAGCACGACCACGAGGGACCGGGTCATATCGGCCACTGTTTGCCCTAGGCGGGCATTGCGGCGTCCGGTGGGGCGCACATCATCGCCATGGTCAGGAATTGGCTCGGTCACAGTAATGATCCTCTCCCATATCGGCCAACATGACATGCTCAGGTCATGTCGGCCCCATCAGCGCACCACACACCTCGTACTCCCCAAGCCCCCGATCGCAACCTGGCCCTAGAACTGGTTCGGGTCACCGAGGCAGCAGCTATGGCAGCTGCCCGATGGGTGGGCCGCGGCGATAAGAACGGGGCTGACGGCGCAGCGGTCAACGCCATGCGTTCACTCATCGGCAGTGTCTCCATGGACGGCGTCGTTGTGATCGGAGAGGGCGAAAAAGATGACGCCCCAATGCTTTTCAACGGCGAAGCAGTAGGTGACGGAACCGGATCCGCAGTCGACGTCGCCGTCGACCCCATCGACGGCACCACGCTGTGCGCTAAGGGCATGTCGAATGCGATATCAGTGCTGGCGGTCGCTGAGCGCGGGTCGATGTATGACCCGAGCGCGGTGTTTTACATGTCGAAGTTGGTCACCGGACCCGCGGCGGCCGATGTGGTGGATATCACGGCCCCCGTTGCTGAGAATCTGCGCCGGATCGCTCAGGCAAAGAGTGAACGGATCGCTGATCTGACCGTGTGCATCCTCGATCGCCCCCGACATGAGGAACTCGCGCGTGACATCCGCGAGGCCGGCGCTCGAATCAAGTTCATTACCGATGGCGATGTGGCCGGTGCCATCATGGCCGCACGTGAAGGCACCGGCATTGATCTCCTCCTCGGCACCGGCGGTACACCCGAGGGAATCATTACGGCCTGCGCCATTAAGTGCCTGGGCGGCACGATTCAGGGAATGCTCGCCCCCCACGATGAGGCTGAACGCCAGCGCGCACTCGATGCCGGCCATGATCTCAGCCGAGTCTTGACCACCGATGACCTCGTGCGAAGCGACAACGTGTTCTTCTGCGCTACCGGCATCACTGATGGTGAACTCATGCGGGGCGTTCGATATCGATCACAGGGAGCACAGACTCACTCCATCGTGATGCGCAGCAAGAGCGGAACCATCCGAGAAGTGGCCAGTGAACACCGACTCGACAAATTGATGACGTACTCATCGGTCGACTTTGACGGTGCGCCCTAGGACTGAATTTCCCTCGGCTGAGCCAGCAAAAACTGATCGAGTTCTGCCAAGGTTGGCGGTTGGGCTCCGGCACGTGAACAGGTAATGGCCGCAGCAGCACATGCGCGAGTAAGAATCGTGGCCATTTGCCCATCGGATAGTTCCCGCATTCGACTACCGGAGTCTGCACCCAAATAATGTTGCAGCCCAGCAATAAGCGCCGCGCTCAGGGTGTCTCCGGCCCCCACGGTGTCAACCACTGGAACTTCGAATCCGGGCACTTCAATCACGTCGTGGCGTGATCGCCAGGCACAGGCACCGGCACTGCCTCGGGTCAGTACGACGATTTGGGCACCCAGGGCAAGCCAAGAATTTCCCACCTCATCTAGGGACTGTCCGGCATACATGAAGTCAGCGTCTTCATCACTGGCCTTCACAATGTGCGCTGATTTTATGAACTGCTCAGCGGAGGTAACCATGGCGTCGCGAGACTGCGCGCCGGGTCGCGCATTGGGGTCATAACTTAAGGTGATCTGTCCTTGCGCTGCGGCCATTTGCCACGATGAGAGCAGCGCCGGGACGCCAGAACCTAGCCAACTCACCAATGAACCGGTGTGCCATGCCTTCACCTGCGACCGATTCATGAGCACCTCCGCTAACTCCAGGTCAGCAGTGGTCCAGGACAAATCCGGGCTATCACGATGGTAGAAGGTATAGGCCATTGCGCCGTCCAACGTCGATGTGCACACGGCCAACATGGCAAGTCCGGGCGCGCCGATGACACCGCTGCGATCTAGATCTGCCGTAGCGAGGGCTTCATCGAGTAGGGCGGAAAATCCATCATCACCACCTCGGGCGAGGAGCAGTGGGGTCAGGCCAAGTCGAACCAGGCCTAGGGCAACATTGGCCGGAGAACCGCCGGGCAGTGCTTGGTAGCGCCCGTCAGCCCCGGGCAGGAGATCGATGACCCGCTCCCCCAAGACTGCCACTGAAACCATAGAAATAACCCTAGCGGCGCGGGCATCGGTTCACCTACGGGCCGCGAGTGTGGACGTCCTACGCTGTGCACATGGACTCACGCGCGGTGGATGACAGTTTCTATGTCGACATGCTCCCCCTAGGACCAGACACCACGACGTATCGGAAACTCACCAGTGACGGCATCGAAGTCCTCAGTGGTGCAGGCCGAGAGTGGTTGCGAATTGAGCCTCAGGTACTCACGGACCTGACAAGTGCTGCGATCCGGGATATTTCACACCTATTACGCCCCGGCCACCTCGCCCAGTTGCGAGCCATCATTGATGACCCGGAGGCCAGCGCCAATGACCGCTTCGTGGCACTGGATCTGCTGAAGAACGCCAATGTCGCCGCCGGCGGGGTGCTGCCGATGTGCCAGGACACCGGAACAGCGATCGTAATGGGTAAACGCGGGCAGGGAATTATCACGACCGGGCCAGACGAAGCGGCTATCAGCGCCGGCGTGGCCCATGCATTTCGCACCTTAAACCTGCGCTATTCGCAGATGGCACCAACGTCGATGTGGGACGAACGAAACACCGGCACCAACCTGCCCGCCCAAATCGATATCTATGCAGATACCAAACCCGGCCACGAGCTGACCTATGAGTTGCTATTCATGGCCAAGGGTGGTGGTTCGGCCAATAAAAGTTTTCTCTACCAAGAAACCAAGGCCCTGCTTAACCCAACTCGATTCGCCGCGTTCCTCGACGAAAAGTTACGGTCACTGGGGACTGCCGCGTGCCCGCCCTACCACCTGGCCATCGTGGTCGGCGGCACGACCGCGGAGTTTGCCCTCAAGACAGCCAAACTCGCCAGCGCCCGATACCTCGACACACTGCCCGTTCACGGCTCCGCCGATGGACACGGATTTCGAGACCTAGAAATGGAGGCGGAAGTACTGGCGATGACCCGCACCTTCGGCATCGGCGCTCAATTCGGCGGAAAGTACTTCTGCCACGACGTCCGCGTCATCCGACTGCCCCGACATGGCGCGTCGTTACCGGTCGCTATCGCGGTCTCGTGTTCGGCAGATAGGCAGGCCCTGGCCAAGATCACCGCCGACGGTGTGTTCTTGGAACAGTTAGAGACTGAGCCAGCGCAGTACCTGCCCGACGTCAGCGAGGAGGACACCGCAACCGACGTGGTGCGCATTAACCTCGACCGTCCCATGAGCGAGATCCGTCAGCAACTCTCGGCCCTTCCGGTGAAGACGCGCGTCTCGCTGCATGGTCCGCTCGTCGTGGCCCGCGATATCGCCCATGCTCGGATCAAGGACATGCTCGACCGGGGTGAACCCATGCCGCAGTACCTGCAAGACCACGCCGTCTACTATGCCGGGCCAGCGAAAACCCCCGAGGGTTACGCGTCGGGATCCTTTGGTCCGACAACGGCCGGTCGCATGGATGCCTATGTCGATCAGTTTCAACAGGCCGGTGGCTCATTCGTCATGTTGGCCAAAGGAAATCGAAGTGCCGCTGTAACCAAGGCGTGCGCTGAGAACGGTGGCTTCTATCTGGGGTCCATCGGTGGGCCAGCAGCAATTTTGGCCCAGGACAACATCACCTCGGTGGAGGTGATCGACTTTCCAGAACTGGGCATGGAAGCCGTGTGGAAAATTAACGTGGTGGACTTCCCGGCTTTCGTCGTGGTCGACGACAAAGGAAATGACTTCTTTGCCGAGACGCTGCGACCGGTGGCCACCACAATCCCGGTGGGGCCACCCGCCTGAGCCAGGTCAGTTCCTGAACAAGGTCAGTACCAGCCGTTAGCCTTCCAGAACTGCCAGGCCGCTTTCGGGCTTCCGTAGCGCTGTTTAATGTAGGCGGCACCTACTTTGATCTGCACATACGGGCTGGACCGGTACTGGGAGATTTTAAACCCGGTGGACTCAATGAACGGACCGTTGACCTGACCGAGGCCGTACCAGGGCCCCTGCCAATTGACAACCTCAAAGCGCCAGTTGCTTTCTTTCCACCACATGCTCTTCAACGCCCGAAACTCTCCCGACTTCCAGTTGTATTCAGCGTTGATAAATTTGCGGGCAAGCCATTGGCTGTAATCGGCTGAACCGACCTCGTGCTTGGTCTGGCCAAAGCGTCGCTCAACCGCCTTATGTCGAGTGCCGCGCAGGGCCTTACTCGACCTGGTGGATGCGGTGGACTCACTCGCAGTCGAACGCTCAATGGGTGTGTAGTTATAGCGAGACTTATTCGGCCAACCGCTTTCGGCATTGGCTCGATGATCACAATTCCAGTTTGCGCCCCATTCGGCCGACCACTGACGCCACCCGGCGCCTTTATTGAAGATCGTCCAGAATGCGGCGTCCTGCCAGAACCGGTTCCACTTGTACAGCGGCTGTGCAGCTAAACGATCAAGTTCTTTGCTGGCGTCCTGGCCGTATTCGGCCACCATCTCCGCCCGCAACTTGCCGGTGACTCGGCTTGGGGAGTTATAGGAACCCATTTGATAGGCACCGACGAAACCGCCGGATGATTCGTCGTAATTGCCGCCACTTTCACGTTGGACAACACAGAGCCGGTACTGCTCGAAGCGCTCGTCGTAATAGGAGCCTTCATAGGCGCTCACGCGGTAACCCTTGATGTCTTGACCGGCCTCGGTCAACCAGGGCAGCCCGTCGGCTCCGGGAGTATTTCGCGGCATGCGCTCGTTTGAGGTGGAGACAGACTCATCACCTTCTGCGGCCAGAGCCTGGGACATCATGACGGTGGGAGCAAGACCGCCCACCAAAAGTGCCGCACTCATGGTGCACACGGCAGCGGCCTTCATTGAACTTCGACGCACGAACAGCCTTTCGACGGGTTAGTGGCTCCGGGGCCACTAACGGCGTGACTTACCCACCTGCCGTGGCACCACCACGCGTCCGGGAAGGCGGTGGAGCACGGTGCTAGGCCGGGCCTAGCGCGGGTCGAACGAGACTCCACGATGCACGCAGATCGCACAAATGTCACGCTGAGGTCACGGCGCACCTGTGGATAACACGCACGTCGAAACGGACATTTCGGAATGATTAGCCGGTGATGGTCAAAGCGCAGTGTGACCTACGTCACACAAATTACTTCTCTTGCGACACGGCCGTTATCAATTTCCAAAGCGTCGCTGCCGGGCGGCATAGGCACGCAGGGCACGCAAAAAATCAACATGACGGAAATCGGGCCAGTAGGCCTCACAGAAGTAGTACTCCGAATGGGCGCTTTGCCACAGCAGAAAACCAGATAGGCGCTGCTCACCCGAGGTGCGAATCACCAGGTCTGGGTCTGGCTGACCTTTGGTGTAGAGGTGCTCGGCAATATGTTCCACGTCGAGGACCGATGCGAGTTCAGTTAGTTCGGTGCCCTCGGCCGCGTGCTGCAGCAGAATCGAACGCACCGCGTCGACGACCTCGCGCCGCCCGCCATAGCCCACGGCAACGTTCACCAAGATTCCGTTCACCTCGGCGGTGGATTCTGCCGCCTGTTTCAACCGCACCGCGGTGGGATCAGGCAACAGGTCTAGTGCGCCCACGGGGTTGATCCGCCAGCGGCCGGTGCTGGCAAGTTCGGTCACCGTATCGTCGATGATTCCCTGCAGTTGATTGAGTTCAGCTTCGGGACGGGTCAGGTTGTCGGTGGAAAGTAGCCACAGCGTGACCACTTCTACCCCGGCTTCTTCACACCAACCGAGAAACTCCTCAATTTTGGCAGCACCGGCGCGATGGCCGGCGTCAGAACTAGATCCGTGCACCGTGGCCCAGCGTCGATTGCCATCCAAAATCACCCCGACATGACGTGGGCGACCCTGTTCTGGGATCTGACGCAGCAGAAGGCGCTCGTACACCCCGTACAGCAGATCCTTCAACGCCACGTTCAATCTCCTTTAACTGGTGACGCCCAGCGTATCTGCAACTGGGAATCAGTGGAGGGCAGCACGAAGGTCATCCACCGTGGTCACCGGCCGCTGGCAGGCGAAAAACCGACACACATACGCCGCCGGGTTGCCCTGAACCATGCGGCGTCCAGCCAGCAGCGGCAAGGAATCATCGTGATCGGGGGAACCCTGCACGTAGACCGTCGATAGCGCACCACCGCTGGCAACCTCGGCCACCAGTGCCTGCATGCGCGGGTCAGTGGAGTCGCCGATGATCACTATCTCGCGTGGACCATCCAGCCACGCCTCGGCCGCCGCCAAACCAGCCCCCGCCGCCCGAGGCGCTTGCGCCGCCACGCCGGCGACGAATCCCAGGGCCGCGCCGGCCACTTCCCGATGCGGCGAACTGCCAGTGATCGCTGCGTAGTCCAGCAGCGCCTGCGCGGCCACGCTCCACCCCGACGGCGTGGCGCCATCGGCCGGGGCGCGGGGTCGCACGATAAGGGCGTCTGCGTCATCAGCAGTGTCAAAGAACCCACCTTCACCATCGCCGAAATGATCAACAATGACCTGCAGCACAACACCGGCCCGGTCAAACCACACCGACGATCCGGTGGTCATGCCAAGGCGAATAAATCCATCAGCAACGCAGGCATAGTCTTCCAACACTGCCTCCGCTACACCACACACCCCATCCCGAGAGGTGCGCACCAGTCGATCGGGCCGGCCATCCGCGCCCAGATGAGTGGTGACAAGCAGGTCACCGGCCATTTCAGCGGCAGCAACCCATTCGGGGCGATCGAACGCCGCACCTGCCTCGGCCAGGGCGGCGATCACCATCCCGTTCCACGCCGCCACAATTTTATCGTCGCGTGCCGGTCTCTCTCGGTTGTCCCGAGCCGCCATCAACTCTCGGCGGCAGCGCAGCCAGCGGTCCTGATCGTCCGGGTCTCGTCGCAACTGCACCGTGGACGTGCCATTTTCGAATGTTCCGGCAGCGGTTATTTCACACAGGCCCTCAACCCAGTGGGCATCATCCTCAGACAACACCTCACGCAGCAGTCTTGGGCTCCAGACATAGAAGGTGCCCTCATGGCCCTCACTATCGGCATCCAAAGCAGCAGCAAAACCACCCTCGGTGGTTTGCATTTCACGGAGCAAAAACTCCACGGTGTCAGCCACGACGCGCTCCGCCAGCGGTGTCCTACTTACTCGCCACCAACGCGTATAGGCGCGCAGCAGGAGCGCATTGTCGTAGAGCATTTTCTCAAAGTGGGGCACCACCCAGGCATCGTCAACGGAGTAGCGAGCAAACCCACCCCCGAGTTGGTCGTACATGCCACCGCGCGCCATTGCCGTGCACGTGAGTTCAACCAGTCGCAGCGACTCTGGATCCCCGGTGCGGGAATGGTGGCGGAGCAGGAAGTCCACCACCATGGATGGCGGAAACTTCGGGGCCCGACCAAAGCCGCCGCGCTGATCGTCATGCTGGCGAACCAGGAGCTGCACAGCCTCACCCAATTGAGTTTCACTCGGCACGGCGTTCGCGCTTTCACCGCCTTGGGATTGCTGCACTAGTGCGTCGGTGATGCGCTCTGCGGCTTGCATCACGTCGTCGCGCCGATCCCGCCAGGCGCTGCTGATGGCCTCTAGGACCTGCATAAAGGAAGGCAGCCCGTGGTGGGGTTGCGGGGGAAAGTACGTGCCGGCGTAGAAAGGCTTACCCGCGTGATCGAGAAACACACTCATCGGCCATCCACCCCGCCCGGTCAGTGCGGTCGTCGCGTCCATGTAGACGGCATCTACATCGGGGCGTTCTTCGCGATCCACCTTGATGCTGACGAAGTGTTTATTGAGAAAATCCGCTGTCGCTGAGTCTTCGAACGACTCGTGTGCCATCACATGACACCAGTGGCACGCCGAATAACCCACACTGAGAAAGATCGGCACATCGCGAGATTGAGCTTCGGCGAACGCGGCCGCGCCCCACTCTTGCCAGTGCACAGGGTTGTCGGCGTGCTGTTGTAGGTAAGGCGACATGGCCGAAGCGAGTTCATTGGACACCCCATTAGTTTGACGCACGCCTCACCCGTCCCGCGAATCCACACATCGACCACGGCAAGCCCTTAGGCTGGGCCGCCTCACATCCGGACCTGATCATGTGGATGTGATCCATCCAAGGAGGCGTCATGGGTTTTGGTAGCGCGGTAAGAAGCTGTTTCGGGAAGTACGCGTCGTGGCAGGGCCGAGCGCCTCGCTCGGAGTTCTGGTGGTTCCAACTGTTCGTCGTTGTGGTGTCGTTTGTTCTGAGTGCCTTAGACGCAGCCCTCGGCCTCGTCGTAGATCTGGGCAGCGAGACCGTTGAAACTACCTCGGGACCGATCACCTTCTTCAACGGCGATCTAGGTGCGCTATCAACCATCTGGGCCATCGTGATATTCCTTCCCTCCCTCGCCGTACTCGTGCGTCGCCTTCACGACACCGATCGCACCGGCTGGTGGTACTGGATTCTCCTTGTTCCCTGTATCGGCCCCATCGTGATCATCGTGTTCATGCTGCTGCCCAGCACCCGCGGTGATAACCGCTTTGGCTCCGATCCGCTGAATACTTCGCCCTTGATGTAAACCCCTGATGTAAACCGCTGAGGTAAACCTCGCGCGCGCAACCTGGGGCGGCCTGGCACACTTACGCGTGTGTCTGGCCGCCTTGTTGTTATTGGATCCGGTGAAACTTCGCCCACGCTCGTGAAAACTCATCGCACATTACTTGCCGATGCGATAGATCCACTCATGTTGGACACCCCCTTTGGTTTCCAAGCCAATGCTGATGACCTCACCGAGAAAATCCAGACATACTTCTCCGACTCCGTAGGCACCGCACTCACCCCGGCGCGGTGGCGCAATCGCGACGAGCCCCTCGTTGATCGCGAGCGCACCCTGGCTTTGCTGTCGCGATCAAACTATGTGTTTGCCGGGCCCGGTAGCCCCAGTTATGCGCTGCGACAGTGGCAGGACACAGCAGTCCCCCAGGCTCTCATTGATCTCGTTCAACGAGGTGGCACCGTAGTGATGGGCAGTGCGGCAGCGGTTACCCTTGGCGCCTTCGCAGTCCCGGTCTATGAGATCTACAAGGTCGGTGACCCTCCGCACTGGCTCACCGCGCTAGATCTCCTGGGCGCACTCACCGGCCTCACCGCTGCGGTGATCCCCCATTTTGACAACCGTGAGGGTGGTCGCCACGACACCCGCTACTGCTACCTCGGAGCTACCCGGCTAGCCGATATGGAAAGCCAACTTCCCCCGGGTGCCTGCGTCCTCGGCGTCGATGAACACACCGCCGTGGTGTTAGACATTGGCACCGGTGAAGTAGCGGTGCACGGCGCTGGCAGTCTCACTATTCGGGCACACGGAATCGAAAGCGCGATTCCGGCCGGGTCTAACGTGACCATCAGCCATCTCGCCGGACTCATGGCCGGAACATCAACCGCGACCGTGTCTGCCGGAAACATCCCTCCCGTGTCCACACCCGATGCCCTCACTCCCGTCGAGTCAGCAGATCTGTCCCTGCGCGCAACCACCGATGCGCTGCGCCGCCAGTTCCAAAACGATCTCGCCGCCGGTGACGCTGACGCAGCCTTGGCCGCCTGTCTTGAGCTGGACGACGCGATGGCGGCCTGGGCTGCCGATACGCTCCAAAATGACGATATTGATCACGCCCGGCGAGCACTCCGCGCCATGCTCGTCGACCTCGCCGAGGCTGCCAAGAACGGGCTTCGCGATGAACGTGGCGTACTAGCTCCGGTGGTGGAGGTTGCCCTTACCGCTCGTCAACAGGCCCGGGCGAACAAGGACTTTGCCATGAGTGACGACATCCGCGACGGGCTCATTGCTGCCGGAATCGATGTGCAGGACACCCCGGACGGAGTTCAGTGGAATGTCGCAAAAACCGGCTAGCGCAACAACTTACGATCCGCTTGTGTTGCGTGCCGACGTACCCTCCATTCAGTCAGGCATCGCCCACTTTGATGGCCCCGGCGGCACCCAGACACCACGCACCGTCGCCAACGCCATCGCAGCAGCCCTCTGCGGGCCACTATCCAACCGTGGCGTCAACTCAGCCGCTCAGGTGCGGGCCAACGAGATCGTCCTGAATGCCCGCCAAGCCATCGCTGACCTCCTCGACGGTGACCCCCGCGGCGTCATCTTTGGGCGCAGCATGACTCAGATCACCTTTGATCTGGCGCGCACGTTATCCAGTCAATGGTCAGCCGGTGATGAAATCATCGTCTCCCGACTTGATCACGATGCCAATATTCGCCCCTGGATTACCGCAGCTGATCGTGCCGGGGCCCGCGTGGTGTGGCTGGACTTTGACCCGGTCACCGCACAGGTCAGCGTCGACGCGGTGGCCACGGCCCTGAGCCCGCGAACCAAGCTGCTGGCCATCACCGGGGCATCCAACCTGGTGGGAACTCGCCCCGATATCGCCGCCATCACCGCACTGGCGCGCACCGCGGGTGTACTCACCTACATCGACGCGGTTCACCTCGCCGCGCACGCGCGCATCAGCTACACCGCCCTCGGGGCAGACTTCATCACCTGCTCGCCCTATAAATTCCTGGGCCCACATATGGGCGCCCTCATCGCGGCACCGTCCCTTCTTGAATCCCTCAGCCCCGAAAAGCTGGCACCATCCACCATGGATGTGCCCGAGCGGTTCGAATTAGGCACGCTGCCCTATGAACTGCTCGCCGGCGTGACAGCCGCTGTTGATGTACTTGCCGAACTTGTTCCCGACCAAAAGCTCGACACCCCGCGCACGGAGCGCCTTGACGTATCCCTCGCTGCACTCGGCGCCTACGAAGACCAGCTTTCATCCCATCTCGCTGCCGGCCTCGCCGCAATGCCTAGGGTGCACAGTTACAGCAACGCGGCACACAAGACACCGACCCACCTGTTTTCTGTTGCTGGGTTTACCGGCGCGGCAGTGTCGGCGTTCCTGCAAGAGCGGGGAGTCGAAGCACCGAGCGGAAGTTTCTATGCCCTGGAATGCTCTCGCCATCTCGGCCTCGGCGACGCTGGCGCCATCCGCGCGGGTCTTGCGCCATACTCCACCCTCGATGACGTGGATCGATTGCTTGCCGCGTTAGCAGAACTTCCGGCTACCTGACTATTTATAGGCTGACTGAGCAAGCTCGCTGGGACGCAGCCGGCCGCGAAACACCCAGAAAGACCATGACTGGTAGGCGATTACTCCGGGAATACCGATGAGTGCGGTGATGGCAAGAATGTTCAATGATGTGCTGCTCGCCGCTGCGCTCTCGATCGTGAGCGTGTAACCGTCGCTGATGGTGCTGGGCAACACGTTGGGAAACAGGGCCACGAATATCTGCGCCATGAATGCACAGATGCCGATGCCGTTGAACCAAAAAGCTGTCAGTGTGCGGCCCTGCCGATCGGTGATGAGCGCGGCCGCGAAAGCCAGCACCACCACGGCCGCCACCGCGATGCCCACACCATCGGCGGAATATGCCAGTACCGTCCAGACGCTGAAGATCGTCATCAGCACCACGGTGACCGCGCCGGAGCGCAGCGCCCATGGCGTCAGACGTGCTTGCCAATCAACGTCTAGTTTGCGCCGCAAAAACACACTTCCATGGGCGATGCAGTAGGAAACAAGAGCAAGACCGCCGAGCACGGAATAAACATTGATGTGCGACCAGAGACTATCGCCAACAAAACGTCCTTCTGCATTGATCGGAATTCCGTGCACCATTCCTGCCCAGAACACACCAACGAGCAGTGGCAGTAGTAGCCCGGTGGCAAAGGTCAACCAATCCCAGGTGTTCATCCATCGATGCGTGGGTCGCTTGGATCGATATTCGATTGCCAGGGCACGCACGATGAGACAGAAAACGAGCAGCAGCAGCGGAATATAGGCCGAGGGGAAAGACGCTGCGTACCAGGGCGGGAAAGCTGCAAAGATCAAAATCCCACCGGTCAGCAGCCAGACTTCATTTGCATCCCAGTTTGGGCCGATCGCCCGCAAAATCACGCCCCGCTCCGCATCATTGCGGCCCACGAGCCGAGTGAGCATGCCCACCCCAAAATCGAAACCCTCAAGGAATAGAAACACCGACCACACGAATGCAATAACGAAGAAGAACACATAGGCCAACGTCACGACGTCCACCCCCGGCTCGATTCTGCCGGGACGGGCGGTGGCTCGCCGGGCATGGGTTCGCTGACATCTTGCGGTCCACGTATCGCGTACCGACGCATGATGACGAATTCCACGAGACCGACGATCGTGTACAAAACGACAAAGGCAACCAGGCTTGTCGCGACGAGACCAACGCTAATGTCAGAAACCGCATCCTCTGTTTTCAATAGCCCGTAGACGACCCAGGGTTGGCGGCCATTCTCGGTGAAGATCCAGCCGAACAGATTGCCCAGCCACGGCATCGCGATCATCCAAATGGAGATGCCCCAGAACCAGCGTGACTTTGGCATGCGCCCGCGCCTGGTGAGCCACCACGCCACGACCATCCACGCCGAGGCAATGAGACCAAAGCCCATCATTGCTCGGAATGAATAGAAAGCAATCCACACGCTGGGCGTGTAGTTACCGGGTCCGTATTGCTCCTCGTACTGAGCTTGCAACTGATTCATCCCGACAACTTCACCGTCAAGGGAGTTCGTGGCAACAATGGAGAGAAGGCAGGGAATCCCCACTTCAAAAGAGTTGTCCCGGGCAGCCATGTCTGGTATCGCGATGATACCCAGGGAGGCGCAAGGGCCGGTAGTTTCCCATACTGCCTCTGCTGCAGCCATCTTCATCGGTTGCTTGTCAACCATAATCACGCCGAGGATGTCACCGACGACGAACTGGAATCCACCAGCGAGAACGCCGACGATGATGGCCGACCTAAAGGTCTTGCGCATGAGGTCCACGTGGTTGCCACGCTTCAGGTGATAGGCACTCACACCAAAGACGAACACGGTTGCCGCGATGATGCCGCCACCGATCGTGTGCAGCCAAGCCCACACGGTCAGTGGCTGGAAGAATACTTCGCCGAGACTGGTTAGGACCGCATCCCCAGAAACCGGATCGAGGGTAAACCCGACCGGATTCTGCATGAATGAGTTGGCCGCCAAAATGAAGTAGGCCGACAGCCAGGTGCCGAGAACGAACAGCCAAATGCTCGCCAGGTGAACCGCACGCGGCAGCCGACCTCGGCCGAATACCCAAAGGCCGAGGAAGGTGGACTCAAGGAAGAAAGCGAACAGCCCCTCCATGGCCAAGGGTGCGCCAAAGATATCGCCAACAAAGCGGCTAAAGACTGCCCAGTTCATCCCGAACTGGAACTCCTGAATGATTCCTGAAGCCACGCCGATGGCGAAGTTAATAAGTAGGAGCGAGCCGAAGAATCGCGATAGACGCCCGTAGCGCTCATCACCGGTGCGATAACGCATCGTTTCAAAGATGGCCACCCATGGTCCAAGGCCGAGAGTGAGCGGAACGAAAAGGAAGTGAAATAGCGTCGTCAAAGCAAATTGCGCCCGAGACAGATCCACCAACATTCCATCGCCCACGGTGCTGAGTAAACAGCATCCACGCCGGTCGTGGTGACAGTTATCCCGTTCGATACCGTCCGGGCGTGACCTATCCGCCTGTTCCCGGGCCGGTTGTACGTGCCCCGGCTCTTGCGACCACCTCCTTAGTGCTCGGCATCCTTGCCGTCACCGTCGGTTTATGCCTGTGGTTTTTCCCCGTGCTACCCGTCCTTGCGGTGGTGTTTGGTCACGTGTCTCTACGTCAGATTCACACCACCCAACTGCCCGGTCGAGGCCGTGCCCTCACCGGTGTCATCACCGGATACTGCGGAATCGGCGTGAGTCTGGTGTTGCTGGCCCTGGCACTGTTTGGCACCTTCACCACTCCCTCCCTCCCGGCCTGATCTCGGTGAGTCGGCGCGGCTGGATCCTGTTTACGTCCTTGGCTCTCCTGTGGGGCACCCCCTACCTTTTCATTCGGGTGGCGGTGGAATACGTAGAACCCTCGGTGCTCGTTGGGCTCCGGGTGGCCCTGGCCGGGCTCCTGCTGCTACCGATTGCTCTGTCGCGAAAAGAGTTACGACCGGCCTTGAAGTACTGGCGCTGGATCGTGGTGTTTGCCTTCGTAGAGATCGCCATCCCATTTTTGATGCTGGGCTATGCCGAACAACGTCTGAGTAGCTCGGTGACCGCGCTGGTGATCGCCGGGGTACCCATCCTCGCCGCGATCCTTGCTCGCGCCCTCGGCCTGGACCCCAACCTGCGCGGCATGCGCATCGTCGGCCTCGCGGTGGGCATTACTGGCGTCGCAACACTTGTCGGTCTAGACGTACAGGGCACTCAGTACTTCGGTGTTGCTGCTGCCCTTATCACCGTCACCGGCTACGCGCTCGGACCCATCATCATCACCCTACGACTGAGCGGCGCACCGAGCCTCGGAGTCATTACGATCGCCCTACTCATCAACTCTGTCGTGTATGCACCCTTCGTCTGGTTGCAGTGGCCTAGTCAACCGGTGGCTGCCAGTGCCTGGTGGTCGATCGTGGCCCTGGGCGTGCTGTGCACCGCCATCGCCTTCGTCTTGCTATTCGCACTCATCGCCGAAGTCGGCCCGGCACGCACCACCGTGATCACGTTCATCAATCCAGCCGTTGCGGTTCTGCTGGGTGTCGTCATTTTGTCCGAACCCATCACCCTGGGAATTTTGGTGGGCTTCCCACTCGTGATCCTCGGTTCTTATCTGGCCACGCGTCCTGACAAGAACCCCGCCGCTTCGATCGAAGACGCACCGCACGCCTAAAGCATCGGCACAAGCCGTGCCCGTACATCTTTTGCCACGAGGTGCTCGGCCACGAAGGATGCGAACGGGATGGTGCCGGCTAGAAGTACAGCCAGAGTGCGCAAAACGCTGTAACGCATGCGAAAACAAATATCGAGCGCCGTCACAAGATA
>Ga0055584_100002286_pt1 | contig 18971 bp, 17 predicted proteins | sample OSDHelmetaG_FD_58716 | JGI IMG/M metagenome (GOLD analysis project Ga0055584, IMG submission 58716) | Pelagic marine sediment microbial communities from the LTER site Helgoland, North Sea, for post-phytoplankton bloom and carbon turnover... | ecosystem: Environmental > Aquatic > Marine >... | reverse complement strand
TTCTGAAACACCATCATCAGAACAAGAGCTATAACAGCCCAAAGTAAAAAATTCCTAGCCATAACTTCCTTTAAATTAAACCTGTATATTTAATACATAAGGCTTTTTTTGTAATATTCAACAAAACTATATACCAAATCCTCGCGCGACGACATAAAACTCTCGCGATTCTAAGCGCGATGCTGCCGGCTTAGTCCGAATAACTTCGTAAAACATCGTTTTCACTTTTTTTATGAATTGTATAGTATCAGGGTACTCAAACAATTTAAGAACTAGCGTGCCGCCTTTCTTCAGATAATCCCCAGAGAAATCTACCGCGGTTTCAGCCAGCTGGATAGATGCTGCCTCATCTCTCAAGGCAATTCCAGATATGTTTGGCGCCATGTCGGACAAAACCACGTCCACTCTAGCACTACCTAGCTTTTCGAATAACTGTTCTTTAACAGAATGCGAATTACAGTCTCCTCTAATAAACTGCACCGAGTTCAATGGTTTACACTCTAGAAGATCCAACGCAATTAAACGCCCCTGCCTCCCTATAACTTCTGCTACTACCTGACTCCAACCACCGGGAGCGGCACCTAACTCAATCACTTTGTGCCCGCCACGTATTATTTTATATTTTGAATTCAAGTCTTTGAGCTTATATGCGGATCTTGCGCGATAGTTATCCTGTCTACTTTTCCTGACGAAAACGTCCTTCGCTTGTCGATCTAACCAACGACCACTTGACCCACGATTCGCCACTTTTAAACGTAACTAACAGACAAAATTTCGTACTCAATTTCACCGCCAGGGGCATCACAGCTAGCGACATCATCTTCTGACTTACCGATTAAAGCCCGCGCGATAGGCGAGTTTATGGATATCAATCCAGACTTGATATCTGCCTCATCTTCACCAACAATGCGATACACAAATGTCTCTTCACTGTTAACATTATATATTTTTACAGTCGCTCCAAACACCACCTTACCTGCGGCGTCGACGTTCGTTACATCAATCACAGTAGCATTCGATAGCTTAGCCTCAATATCTCGTATACGACCCTCATTGAAGCTCTGCTGCTCACGCGCAGCATGATATTCCGCGTTTTCTTTTAAATCTCCGTGTGCGCGGGCCTCAGCTATAGCTTGAACTATTTGGGGGCGTAGCTTGGTTTTTCTTTCCTGAAGCTCTTCTTTGAGTTTATCTGAGCCTTGTATTGTCATGGGCGTCTTAGTCATTGTAAAAGTCCCTCATGTAATTCTTGCAATCGTCTAACCGCGATTGAAGCTCCTTCAGACATAGCTAAAACAATGGCGTTTGCGCCTGCCACTGTCGTCGTATAGGCAACTCGATGCATCAAAGCACTTGCTCTTATTGAAGATGAATCAAAAATAGACTGTTTGTCTTGAGTCGTATTAATTATTAAATCGATACCACTATTTTTTATCATATCAACAACATGTGGCCGACCCTCGGTGACCTTGTTCACAGTACTACAATCAATACCCTTCGTCTGCAGATAACCTGCGGTACCACTAGTGGCTAATACGTCAAAACCAGAACCCTGCAGACTTTTGACGATATCTATTATGTATGGTTTGTCTTCATCCTTTACACTAACGAAAACGTTGCCATTAGACGGTAAAACCATCGACGCGGCCTCTTGTGCTTTACCAAAAGCCTCACCAAAACTTTCTCCTATTCCCATTACTTCACCAGTCGATTTCATCTCGGGACCAAGGAGGGGATCCACTCCTCGAAATTTAATAAAAGGAAAGACGGCCTCTTTCACCGAGTAATATCGGGGGATTTTGTAATTATAATCTATGCCTTGCTCTACCAATGTCTCACCGACCATACAGCGCGCAGCAATGTAAGGTAGAGACAAGCCGACTGCCTTCGATACAAACGGAGCTGTTCTAGAAGCCCTCGGGTTAACTTCCAACACATAAATATCATCTCCCTGAATTGCAAATTGGACATTCATGAGTCCTTTCACATTCAAACCCAGAGCCATTTTTTTTACCTGTTCGATTAAGCTGTCCTGAACGGATTCAGTCAAGGTATAAGGGGGCAGCGCGCACGCAGAGTCTCCGGAGTGCACACCTGCCTGCTCTATGTGTTCCATAATACCTCCGACGAAAACGTGTTCTCCATCACATATCGCATCTACGTCAACTTCAATCGCTCTATCCAGAAAATGATCTAACAGAACTGGAGCCTCATTCGAGACTGATACCGCGACCTCCATATACTTCATTAAATCAATTTCGCCATGTACTACTTCCATCGCTCGCCCACCAAGTACGTAAGACGGTCTGACAACCAACGGGTATCCGATTTCTGAAGCCAGCCTAGCGGCATCTTTCGATTCTTTAACAATACGGTTTGGCGGCTGTTTAAGTCCGATTTGAGAAATGAATTCTTTAAAACGCTCCCTGTCCTCGGCAAGGTCTATGGAGTCTGGAGAGGTCCCAATGATTGGTACTCCTTCTTCGTACAATGCGCGCGCCAATTTCAGAGGTGTTTGCCCCCCATACTGCACTATTACACCCGACGGCTTTTCTACCTCTACTATTTCGAGCACGTCTTCCAAAGTAACAGACTCAAAGTATAATCTATCAGACGTGTCATAATCTGTAGATACAGTTTCTGGGTTGCAGTTGATCATAATAGATTCAAATCCCGCATCATGCGCAGCGATAGAGGCTTGGACACAGCAATAATCAAACTCTATCCCTTGTCCAATTCTATTCGGCCCTCCGCCCAAAACTATAATCTTTTTTCTGTTCGTAGGAGCCGCTTCGCACTCATCCTCATAAGTTGAGTACATGTACGCTGTCTCTGAATCAAATTCACCCGCACAAGAATCGACACGCTTATAAACTGGGACTACACCTAGTGCTCGACGGTGCACGCGTACCTCTTTCTCTACTGTACCCAAAATAGCCGCAAGTCTCGAATCACCAAAACCTTTTCTCTTAAGCTCGCGCATACACTCAAGATTGATATCAGATAGATGTTTAGATCTCAGTTTTTCTTCTTCTTTTACAAGATCCTCGATCTGCACTAGGAACCAAACATCTATAGAGGTAAGTCGGCACACTTCATCCAGGCTGAACCCAGCCCTGAAAGCATCAGCAACATGCCAGATCCTTTGCGCTCCGGCTATACTTAGCTCTTTCGAAATCTCTCCTTCTACGACTTCCGTAGCTACAGGATCGAGGCCTCCTACTCCAGTTTCCAGTCCCCTTAACGCCTTCTGAAAAGATTCCTGAAAACTGCGCCCCATGGCCATTACTTCTCCTACAGACTTCATCTGCGTACTCAATCGATCTTCCGCCTGTGGAAATTTTTCAAACGTAAAACGTGGGATTTTAGTAACTACATAGTCAATTGTTGGTTCAAACGACGCAGGCATGGTGTTTCCAGTTATTTCGTTACGTAACTCGTCTAATGTATACCCAACCGCGAGTTTTGCAGCCACCTTAGCTATTGGGAATCCGGTTGCCTTAGATGCTAACGCCGACGATCTAGATACACGAGGATTCATTTCTATAACTACCAAACGTCCATTATCCGGCCTAACAGCAAACTGTACATTTGATCCGCCGGTATCTACCCCGATCTCCCTTAAAATATCGATCGATGCATTTCGCATTAATTGATATTCCTTATCGGTTAGTGTCTGGGCGGGTGCAACGGTTATGGAGTCACCAGTATGAATCCCCATCGGATCAAGATTCTCAATAGAACATATGATTATGCAGTTATCCGCACTGTCTCGAACGACTTCCATTTCAAACTCTTTCCATCCAAGCAGCGATTCTTCTAAAAGAATTTCTGAAGTCGGGGAAGCTTCAAGGCCACCAGAACAAATATCTAAATACTCTTCTTCATTAAAAGCAATCCCGCCACCGCTGCCGCCCATTGTAAAAGAAGGCCTAACGATAATAGGGAAACCCAATTCTTTTTGCGCCTCTTCCGCTTCATTCATATCATGGGCTATAAATGATCTCGCCGTATCGAGACCTATTCGCGCCATGGCGTCTTTGAACTTAGCTCTATCTTCTGCTTTATCGATAGCGGTTTCAGATGCTCCGATCAATTCAACATCATATTTTTTCAGGAGTCCGTCACGTGATAGCGACAAGGCACAGTTCAGCGCAGTTTGTCCGCCCATAGTCGGCAAAAGGGCATCAGGTCGTTCTTTCTCAATAATTTTAGCAACAGTCTCAGGGGTAATCGGCTCTATATAAGTCGCATCTGCCATACCAGGATCGGTCATTATTGTCGCCGGGTTGGAGTTCACTAAAATGACTCTATATCCCTCGTCTCGCATAGCTTTACAAGCCTGAGAACCAGAGTAGTCAAACTCACATGCTTGCCCAATAACTATAGGGCCTGCCCCTATGATCAGCACCGAATTAATATCCGTTCTTTTACCCACCTCTAAGGAGCCTCACTCATTAACATCTCGAATTTATCGAATAATGCATGAATATCATGCGGACCTGGGCTACCTTCCGGATGGCCTTGAAATCCAAAAGCAGGGAGTTTCGTATGTTTAATACCCTGTATTGTGCCGTCAAAAAGGGATTTGTGCGTCACCACAAGGTCATCCCCAACATGCGCCTCATCTACCGAAAAACCATGATTTTGACTCGTAATCATTACCCTTCCACTAGTTAAATCCTTAACAGGATGATTTGCCCCATGGTGACCGAATTTCATCTTCATAGTTCGCGCCCCAAAGGCTAATGCCAAGATCTGATATCCTAGGCAGATCCCAAATATCGGAGTCCCGCTAGCCGCTATTTTTGCAACTTCCTCGACCGCATAATCGCACGCTTTAGGATCACCGGGGCCATTAGACAGGAAAACGCCATTTGGACTTTTGGCTAGTATATCGTCGGCTGTGGTACTCGCGGGCACAACCTCAACTTCACACCCGCGGTTAGAAAGTAGCCTCAAAATATTGCTTTTTATTCCAAAGTCAATCGCCACTACTTGATGCTTGGCGCGTCCATCGGTATCAAACTCGTTCTTAGCAGCAGACCAAACTCCTTCTGCCCATTTGTAAGAATTCGTGCAGGTGACCTCCGTAGCTAAATCTAAATTTTCCAAACCAGAAAATTTCTTCGCATTAGCAATAGCGACGTCAACGCTGAGATTTTTACCAGAACATATACAACCTGACAGGCTGCCCTTCTGCCTCAGAATCCGAGTTAACTTTCTAGTATCAATGTCTGCTATAGCTATAACGCCGCGTTCCTCGAGAAAGTCACTCAGTTTTTGGGTCGCTCTCCAATTACTGCATGGAGAGGAGTTTCTTATGACCAAGCCTGCAAGAAACCCTAACCTAGACTCATCATCTAACTCATTTATTCCCACGCTACCAATATGTGGATAGGTCAAGGTAACAATCTGTTTCGCATATGAGGGATCAGTAATGATTTCTTGGTAGCCAGTCATTGAAGTATTAAAAACCACTTCGCCGTTACTAATACCATCGGCACCTATAGCCGTCCCATAAAAAACGCTTCCGTCTGATAACGCAAGAATAGCTGATCGATCCAAAATTACACCCGTAAATGAGGGGCAGAAATCACCTTCAAAACTGATACCTGCCGTTTTGGTTTATTGTACTTGACCACAGACAGACATGGAATAATTTATACTAATAAAATTCTTACGCCGTGGTGTTCAGAATTTTTTCAGCATTATGGCCGCCAGATAAGGACTCAAAAGTCTAATTTCTAGCGATATGCCTTGAAATATTGATGGCTACTTCTAGCGCTTTTTTGCCATCTTCACCGGATACGGCGGGAGCTTCTCCTGTCAAAACCGAGTCCACAAATGAAATAATTTCGCTTTGCAAAATATCAGTGCCCGCGGGAGTACTATCAAAAGTCAAAGCACTCGTATCCCTGATCTCGTTGCCATTTTCCATACGCCCTATTTCCAATCGATGATTTATGTAGTCCAGGCATAGATACCGATTTGGCTCACAAACGCGCATACTCCTTTCCTGAGTTTTCGCAACTCTGCTCGCACTCAAATCAGCCCTCAATCCATTTTGAAAAAGAACGCTAGCGGTCGCGACATCCAACTTATCGCTTTTAATTGCAGATCCACTTGCCTCGATAGATTCAATGTCGCATTCGGTGAGACTTAAGACAATATCGATATCGTGGATCATTAAGTCGAGCACTACGTCTACTTCCGTACCCCGTTCTTGATATGTAGCGGTCCGCGTCGTTTCGATAATTAGCGGATTACGAACTTGATCGCGAAGCATCTGTATAGCAGGATTGAATCTCTCTAAGTGACCGACCTGCAACACAAGTGAAGACGTATTAGCGATTTGAATTAACAATTCGGCCTGTTCTACTGTTTCTGTGACGGGCTTTTCGACCAAAGTATGAATACCATTTTCTAGGAAGTCTCTAGCGATGAGGTAGTGCTGAGCTGGAGGAACGACGATAGACACGATATCTACTTTATCAAATAAATCTCGATAGTCTGCATATGCGCCAACTTGATATTTGCTTGCAACTTCTAGCGCGCGTTGATAGTTAGTATCAACTACCCCATAAAGCTCAACACCGGGACAATGCCTGTACTTCTGGGCGTGAAAGTTCCCTAAGTACCCCACACCAATCACTCCGGCACGCAATGTTTCCATTTACAAACCTAATTATATGTTTTTTTACAAAGTTATTCGAACGAAGCTCTCGGGGCCCAAGACAAAACAAAAATCTTATCTCAAACCGAGGACATCGATCATGTCATAGAGCCCATTCTCTTTTCCCATCAACCAACTGGCGGCGCGTAACGCTCCGTTAGCAAAATTTGCTCTATCTGAAGCTCGATGAGTGATTTCAATACGTTCTCCGGTTCCCGCAAAAAGAGCGGTATGCTCACCTACGATATCGCCGGCCCGTATAGTCTCAAACCCGATAGTCTTATTTTCCCTCGGTCCTGTTATGCCTTCCCTACCGTAGATAGCGCAATCATTCAAATCGCGCCCCAAAGCGTCAGCTATAATTTCGCCCATTTTCAAAGCGGTACCAGATGGCGCATCAACCTTCCCGCGATGGTGAGATTCTATTATTTCAATATCATAGTCATCACCAAGTGCTTTAGCGACCATATTTAATACTTGGAAGCATATATTTACCCCTATGCTCATATTGGGAGCAAACATTATCGGAATGTCTGATGATGCTTCTTCAAGAAAGCCACTATAGTCGCTTAGACCAGTGGTACCAACAACAACCCGTTTCTTTACCGCGCGACAGGCAGCAACATTCTGCAAAGTGGATTCGACATTGGTAAAATCTATCAACACATCAAAAGAATCTAGAACGGTTTCGATATCTGAGACAACTAAAAACCCCAATTCGCCTATCCCACCAAGAGTACCCGGATCAAGTCCCACTAGTGGAGAATCTTCGCACTCAATCGCCGCAGTCAACTCTAGATTCGGGTAATCAATAACTCGATTGATTAGCATTTTCCCCATTCGTCCGCCTGCACCAGCTATTCCAATACGCGTCATCTGGTCCACCTGTTTATTATTTTGCCCTACATTATTTCATCAAAAAAGCTTTTTACACCGTCAAGCCAAGTTTTTGCTCGCGGGCTATGTTTTGTATTGCTTGATAGTGATTCAGTTAACTCCTGCAGTAAAGCTTTTTGTTTTTTTGTTAAGCCAACTGGAGTTTCAATCGCCACCTTGCAAATTAGATCACCGACCCCGCCGCCCCTCACCGATCTAACTCCCTTGCCCCTCAATCTAAATGAAGCGCCACTTTGGGTCTCTGAGGGAATTTTTAAGGATACACGTCCTTCTAAAGTTGGCACCTCGAGGTGCCCTCCAAGAGTCGCTATACCGAAGTCAATAGGAACTTCGCAGTGCAAATTAGTATTATCACGCTCGAATATCGCGTGCTTTTTTACAACAACATTCACGTAAAGATCGCCTGATGGCCCATTATTTTGGCCTCTCTCACCTTCTCCGGATAATCGGATCCTATCGCCGTTGTCAACGCCCGCGGGGACTTTCACGGAAATAGTCTTACTCCCGCGCACGGTGCCGGACCCGTTACAGCTTCTGCACGGATCAGCGATGGTCTTCCCCGCCCCTCTACAATGTGGACAGGTCTGCTGAACAGAAAAAAATCCCTGCTGCGCTCTAACCTGTCCCACGCCACCACATGTCTGACATTGTACTGGCGGTTGTTTGGAGCGGGAACCGGTCCCCTCACAAGAACCACACTCCACGAGGTTAGGAATCTTAATTTTTACTTCTTTCCCAGATACCGCATCTTCGAGCGACAAGTCTAAATCGTAACTTAAATCTGACCCTCGATAGACGCGACTTCCGCCTCGGGATCCGCCTCCGAAAATATCTCCGAAAACACTGTCAAAAATATCTCCCATACCACCAGGCGAACCGCCACCACGAGTCTGATCTAGACCAGCATGACCGTATTGATCATAAGTTGCTTTGGTTTGCGGATCACTTAATACGTCATATGCTTCTTTGGCTTCCTTGAATTTTTCCTCTGCTGCCGCATCATCCGGATTCCGATCCGGATGATATTTCATTGCAAGTCGCCGGTACGCTTTTTTTAAATCAGCACTCCCACTGCCCTGATTCACTCCCAGCACTTCGTAATAATCTCGTTTTGACATAATAATTTAATGGGTACCTATCACATAAGCGCAAGAAACCCAGAGAAAACTAATCTTATCTGGGCTCTTACAAAGCATGACATTAACGACGCTACTTCTCTTTAGAAGAATCTTTATCGTCTTTCACTTCCTCAAAGTCAGCATCTACGACATTATCTTCAGTAGGCTCTTGCTCCCCACTACTAGTCGGCTGGTCACCCTGAGCGCCCTCTGCTTGAGCAGCCTCGTAAGCTTTCTGGGCAAGAGAACTTGCCAGCTCAGTAAGTTTCTCTGAAGAGGTATTAATTGCCTCTAGTGACCCTTCTTTGAGGGCTTCCTCAACTTCCGAACAAGCGGCCTCAATTGGAGCCCTTTCTTCAGCGGTAACCTTGTCACCCAAATCGTCCATAGATTTTCTAGCACTGTGAACCAAAGCCTCAGCCTGATTACGCGCATTCACGAGCTCCTGAAATTGCTTATCCTCCTCGGCATGGAGTTCCGCATCTTTTACCATTTTTTCAATATCATCATCAGATAAACCGCTAGAAGCTTTGATAACTATAGATTGCTCTTTACCTGTCGCCTTGTCCTTGGCAGAAACATTCAGAATTCCGTTTGAGTCAATATCAAAAGCAACCTCAATTTGAGGCATCCCCCTCTGGGCTGGAGGGATATCAGCCAAGTTAAACTGACCAAGCGACTTGTTACCATCGGCTCTTTCTCTCTCTCCCTGCAGAACATGCACCGTAACCGCAGTCTGGTTATCTTCAGCAGTGGAAAAAACCTGCTGTGCTTTAGTAGGAATAGTTGTGTTCTTTTCTATCAACTTAGTCATCACCCCACCTAGAGTCTCAATACCCAAAGACAGTGGTGTTACATCGAGTAGCAACACATCCGTGACGTCGCCACCTAATACGCCTGCTTGAATGGCTGCACCGGAAGCTACAGATTCATCCGGATTAACATCTTTTCTGGGCTCTTTCCCAAAAAATGCTTTCACCTGCTCCTGAACCTTAGGCATTCTTGTTTGTCCACCAACTAATATCACGTCATTGATCTCAGACGCAGACAATCCGGCATCAGACAAAGCTGTCTGACACGGAGGAATTGTCCTCTCAAGAAGGTCTTCCACTAATGACTCTAACTTAGATCTCGTCAGCTTGACGTTCAAATGTTTTGGCCCGCTTGCATCAGCAGTAATGTATGGCAAATTGACGTCGGTCTGTTGGCTCGAAGATAGTTCTATTTTGGCCTTTTCAGCCGCCTCTTTAAGTCTTTGCAGAGCAAGCGGATCATTTTTCAAATCCACACCTTGTTCTTTTTGAAACTCGTCAGACAAGAAATCTATTAACCTCAAGTCAAAATCTTCACCACCTAAAAATGTGTCACCATTAGTCGCTAGCACCTCAAATTGATGCTCACCATCAACTTCCGCCACCTCAATAATAGAAACGTCAAAGGTGCCACCACCCAGGTCATAAACAGCGATTCTTGCATCACCTTGGTTTTTATCTAATCCGTACGCCAGCGCTGCAGCCGTCGGCTCGTTAATAATACGTTTTACATCTAGTCCGGCGATACGGCCTGCATCTTTAGTTGCTTGTCTCTGAGAGTCGTTAAAATAGGCTGGAACGGTAATCACAGCTTCTTTTATTTCTTCACCTAGATAATCTTCTGCGGTTTTCTTCATCTTCATCAAAACTCTGGCGGAAACCTCCGGGGGCGCCATTTTTTTGCCTTTGGCCTCCACCCAAGCATCGCCATTATCTGCTCTCACAATGCCGTAAGGCACCATATCTTTGTCACGTTTAACCACCTCGTCATCATACTTCCTTCCTATGAGGCGTTTTACCGCAAATAATGTATCAGCCGGGTTAGTAACGGCTTGACGCTTCGCAGACTGCCCTACTAATACTTCTTCGTTATCAGCAAAAGCCACAATAGAAGGGGTTGTGCGACCACCTTCGCTGTTTTCAATCACCTTTGTCTCACCGCCATCTAAAACAGCCACACAAGAATTTGTTGTACCCAAGTCAATACCAATTATTTTGCTCATAATTAACCTCTGTTAATCCTCTTTAAACGTTATATCTTGTTCCATACATAAGGACGAATTTTACAATTTCAATCCTCAGCGCTAACTTCTTCTTCAGCAACAACAACTAAAGCTGGTCGAACTAGCCGATCGTTTAATAGATATCCCCTCTGCATAACTTTAGTTACAGTTCCTTTCTCCACATCACTAGAAGGCTCGGTCATCATCGCTTGATGAAATTCCGGATCAAACATTTCACCCACCGGATTGATTGCCTTGACATTGAGTTTCTCGAAGAAGTCGCCAAACATTTTGGATGTCAACTCCATTCCTTCCCTAAACGGATCGGATAAGTCGGAGTCTACTGGTATCTCGAGTCCCATATCCATACTATCCTTGACTGGTAAAATGTCTTGCACAAGACGCTCTACGCCATATTTATGGGCTGCAGCTATGTCTTTTTCCGCTCTTTTTCGGGTGTTATCTATTTCGGCTCTGCTGCGCAATAGTTCTTCTTTTAACGCCTTTACCTCAAGATTCAGAGAATCTATTTCAGTTACATTTGAATCAATTTCAACGCCGGAAAGATCATTTTCACTAGGCTTATTTCCACCAATCTCGGATAAATTGTCCTCTACTAGCTCATCGGCATCTTCTTTTGATCCCTCACCATCCAGCACTACGTCTTCTTTGTGTTCATCCACTTTCTTCATTTCTGATATTCTTCCGCATAAATTTTTTTTGTAAAAACTAAAGCAAAGGCGTTACAACTCTCTACGGAATTCGCTGAGAATTGGAAAACACCAATTATTGCTGTAAATAGGGGCTAATTTTTATAATTCAAGGCAGAACTGAACATTTTTGCGGTTAAATCTACTATCGGGATAACCCGCTCGTACTGCATTCGAGTAGGCCCGATAACACCGAGAACGCCTAATGTCTTGTGTTCGTCGGCATAAGTCGAAGTAACTATGCTGCATTGATCAAACGCTTTATATCCAGACTCTTCACCTATAAAAATCTGAACTCCCGACGCGTTAACCGCTTGATCAAGCAAATGAAGTATGTCGCCTTTTTGAGTAAAGGCATCAAACAACGTCCGGAGTCGTTCTAGATCAGACAGCTCATCAATCTCCATTAAATTTGTTTGACCAGCCAAAACATAGTCATTTCCAGGAGTTGATCCAACAAATGCCTTTTCTGAGATTTCGACAACTAACCCCATTAGTTGGTCTAATTCGGCGCGGGTTGCATCCATTTCTCCGATTAATCTTTTCTTCACGGCGTCAATATCTCTGCCGGCGAAAGCTGAGCTCAAATAATTGGCCGCTTGCGTAAGCTCGGATTGACCGTAAACTCTGTTAGTTTTAATGATCCGATTCTCTACTTCGCGATCGTTGGTGACTAAGATCACTAACACACGGTTATCGTTCAGTGATAGAAATTCTACTTGCCTGAGTGCTCTTTTTTTCTTCACCGGAACCATTACTAAGCCAGCCAACTTAGTCAGTTCAGAAAGCATTTGCGAAGTTTTATTCATCAAGATCTCGATATCATCTTCTTTTTCGATATCTTTCCCTATTTTATCAACTTCCATTGACGACAAATCTCGATAGGTTACCACTTGGTCAACAAAAAATCGGTATCCTAATTCAGTAGGTATCCTCCCAGCAGATGTGTGCGGTGATTCAATCAGGCCTAGGTCTTCTAGATCTGCCATCACATTCCTTATCGTAGCCGAACTAATGTCTAACTTAGCATCACGCGCAAGGGTGCGGGAACCAACCGGCTGCCCGTCAGAAATATACCTCTCGACCAGCGTCTTAAAGAGGTGATGCGACCTGTCGTTAAGGCTTATATTCACATTCAATCAACATCGTGTTTCAAAAAATTTTACAATATGCAAATAAATTAACAAAAATCTTGCTAAAAACCAATACTCAGTGTCATCGAATCTCGCAATGGCGATTGCGCAATGATTGGGCAAAATGTTAATTTAATCCAATTGATATTAGAGGTTTCGCGTTTATGTTCTCCCAGATTGGAATAGTTTCCGCAGTAAACAGCAAGCTTGTCGAAGATACTATTCAGGAGGTTATACAGACTATCAACACAACCGCCGCTGCAGTTCTCATAGACGATAGGATACGGGCAGTTAATCTAGACGGAGAATTTAACGTCTGTCCCCTAAAAACATTACCGGAGACATGCGACTTAATAATATCTATAGGTGGTGACGGTACTCTACTACAGTGCGCGAAGCTTATTTTCCCGAATCAAGTGGCACTTTTAGGGGTCAACCTTGGTCGATTGGGATTTCTGGCTGATTTATCGGCTAAAAATGTGAATAAAGATCTTACGGCGATTATTCAGGGCGATTGTGCAATGGAGAAGCGAGTCGTACTCGGGTGTGAGGTTATTAGAGATGAAAAAATAATAAACACCTGTGACGGTCTAAACGACATAATTGTGCAAAAATGGAATTCAGCCCGTCTTATAACGTTAAACACTTACGTAGATGGGAAGTTTCTCCATTCTCAGCGGGGAGACGGGCTAATCGTCGCTACTCCGACCGGCTCTACGGCTTATGCCATGTCTGGTGGTGGCCCGATACTCGATCCCAGAATAGATGCGTTAGCACTAGTGCCAATTTGTCCCCATACGCTTACCAACAGACCTATAGTAGTTCCCGATAGTTCCGCAATCGAAATAAGAGTGGCAACTGAAAGAAATGATCAATCCCGAGTAACTTGCGACGGCAATTCAGTACAAGAAGTAATGCAAGGCGATAAAATTAGAATATTCAGACACCAAGTGTCAATTAACCTTGCCCACCCGGCAAAACACGACCATTACGCTACTTTAAGAGCTAAGCTCAATTGGGCCCTAGATCCTTGATAAAGAACTTACAGATTAAAAATTTTATTCTAATAGACGATCTCAATATAGATTTCTCAAGTGGACTCACAGCTCTAACTGGTGAAACCGGTTCGGGTAAATCCATTATAATAAATGCGCTAAGCGCGGTATTAGGTCAAAAAATCGACAAGAAAATGATTCGAATAGGCGAGAATCGAGCTGCGGTCACCGCCTCTTTTTTTGTTCAGGCAAATTCGGAAGTAGCGGCTATACTTCAAGAATTAGAGCTAGAGGAAAAAAATAAAGATGGTGAAAACGAATGTATTCTTAGACGCGTTATCTCTGAGAACGGGAGATCGTCGGCTTATTGCAACTCGATGGCAATTACGATTAGTACGATGCAACGACTCGGGAATGCTCTGACAGATATTCACGCCCAACATCAAAACTCCAGAATGCTTAATCCACAGTACCAAAGAGGAATACTGGACGCGTACGGCAAATATACACAAACATTAAGTAAGGTCAGAGAGCTGTACCAAGATTGGAAAACTGCCCAAAATTCTCTGGATGAAATGCGACGCCAGTTAACAGATGACGGGAAAATAGAGCTAATACGATATCAGATCGAAGAATTTGAAAGCGCTGATATCTCTCCTGAAGAGATAGAAAATATCGAGAACGATCACAAGCTTCTGGCGAATTCCGATACTATCCAAAAAACGTGTGGAGAGATGATATCTATTCTTGGGGATGATTACTCAGAACTGCCAAAACTTTTGAAAAACTTAAGTTCGAGTACCGACACTCTTCCACCTGACCTACCAGCAGTGAGAAATCTACGCTCCTTGCTAGAGCAAGTAGACATGTCTCTTTCCGAGGCGCAACAAGAAGTAGGATATATCGCCAAATCGATGGCAAGCGATCCCGAAAGACTCAAATATTTAGATAGCCGACTCAGTGAACTGCACAATTTGGCTAGGAAGCACCAAGTTTCGATACCTGAACTTTTGGTAAAATACCAGTCATTATGTGATGACCTAGAAAGTTTAACGACTAGGGATGCTCAAATAGCTCTAACCGAAGAAAAAATTAGGGAAACTCGTGCGAGATTTGGTCAGACCGCTAGAAAACTTACTTCTGAGCGACTGAAATCTGCGAAGAAACTAAGTCAAATTATCAGCACCTCAATGCAGCAATTAGACATGCCTCATGGAAAGTTTAAAGTACACTTAAATACCTCCGAGGACGACACCCCAAAACCCAATGGATTGGACCAAATTACCTTTAATGTGAGTATAAATCCCGACTTACCTCTCGAGAACATGAGTAAAGTTGTTTCTGGCGGTGAATTATCTCGTATCAGTCTTGCTATACAGGCGAATACTGCAGCACATACGGCGGTCCCAACTGTTATTTACGATGAAGTTGACTCAGGCATTGGGGGAGATACTGCCAATATTGTTGGGCAAAATCTTTTAGCAATCTCGAAATACTGTCAACTGATATGTATTACACACTCACCGCAGGTAGCAAGCTTTTGCGACTACCAGATACTTGTTACCAAAGAATTATGTGGGAAACGAACAGTGACTACGGCGTGTCTGCTCGATGCTACTGAACGTGAAGCTGAAATCTCAAGAATGCTGGGCGCGAAATCGCTAACTGCGTCCAGCTTAGCACACGCTAAAGATCTACTAAAAAGATCCGTGCACTGACAACTACCCTATTTTGGTCTCACGTATAAAACCAAACTGTGCTCTTCGAGCACGTAGCCGTGCCGATCGACGATTTCTCGCTGCAATCGCTCAATTTCGTCGTCAAAAAACTCAATCACCTCACCTGTGTCAACCCTCACCATATGGTCATGATGTTCTTCTTTCGCCATCTCAAAAACTGCATGGCCACTATCAAAATTGTGTCTTTGAACTATCCCGGCAGTTTCAAATTGAGTTAATACCCTGTAGATAGTTGCCAATCCTACATCTTCCCCGACCGCTATCAGTGCGCGATATACATCCTCTGCACTCATATGCTTCTCCGAAGAAGTTTCTAATATTTCTAAAATTCTTAGACGCGGTAGGGTAGCTTTCAAACCAGCTTTTTTGAGCTCTTTTGTATCCATCAGTACCTATCATCCTAATTTGTTAGCGGTTAATTTTTGTATATTTATTATACCATTTTCTCACCTAACAGATCTGTTATACTAAACTTAATAAAAAAAAAAGATATATCTGTGAGCTGTCCTAATTAAGCTTGGCTATTCTTCATGCCTAACAATTAATGTCTATAGTGCAAAAAAATTATGTTAAATAACATCCCAAAGCAAGCAGCTGTAATAGCAGCATTGATGTCTATAAATACAGGTTGCTCAAACCAAGCGCTGCCGGAATTGCCAAATCCAGAAACATTGAGTTTCGTACATAAAATAGACGTACAACAAGGTAATGTAATAACCCAAGATATGCTCGCCAAGCTGAAGCCAGGGATGGATAAAAAGAAAGTGCAATTCATAATGGGTACTCCCATCATTAAGGACACGTTCAATGATCATCGCTGGGACTATGTTTTCACTTTTAATCATGCGCGAAAGTTCTATCACAAGAGAGTGATTACTTTGAATTTTGAAGATGATGTCCTCAAGAATATTGAAGGTGATATCACGCCGGCTACCAAACCTATTGAATACAATATTCATAACGATACAAAAATCAGTGTTCCTAGGTTCAGGAAGCGAACACTAGGGGAGCGGATAGCCAACAAAATCCCGTTTATGGGAGAGAAAGAAAAAACTAAATTCCTAGATGTTGAAGAGCCTGGGGCAGGAGTAGAGCCGAAGAAAGACATCCAGTACCACGAAGACAAAATAGTTAAAGCAGAGGAGAAAGATCCTTACCGCGACATTCAGGCCGGCCCGGGCATGGGCGTTGCAACCAATCCTGACAAAAAAACTATCAACTCCGATTCGGAAAAAAAATCTACTTTATTTAGTCGGATTTTTGACTAGCGCGCTGCCGGCGGCGAACTTTTGGGTCGACTTCTAGTTGTCTATAAATCTCAACTCTATCGCCGTCTGAGAGCAACGCGTCCAAACCGCACTGTTCCCCAAAAACGCCATAGCTTAGCATACGAGTCGACAACTTGAAGTTATCTAAGATACAAGACCGTTCTATAGCATTTCGAACGGAGGTACCGACTGGCACATCTAACTTCACAGTGTAGCTCTGTCGAGGGAAAGCGGCCACGACTTCTATCGACAATCTATCGACCTTCATAAATTTTATACGCCCTTTTTTTGAACGCATCTACAAGGGTATCTACCACTACCTCTGATGCTAAGGATAACGCCGCACCCAGAATCAAGCCATCGAACTCAAACTCTAACTCAAGCTCAACAACGGAACCCGAATCAACGGCAGTGAATCGCCAACCACCTGAAAACTCTCTAAAAGGGCCGGTCAGTAAATTAATCGTTATGTATTCATTTTCTTTTAGAGTGTTAATCGTAGAAAAATCATGTTTGAAGCCCCCCTTACTGATACTGAGCATCGCTTTCATGTGCGTTGTATCTGATACAAGTACTTTTGCAGCAGAGCACCAGGGCAAAAACTTAGGATATTGCTCAACGTCGTTCACCAAACAGTACATCTCATTAACAGAAAAAGGAACGAAAAGTGAGCGTTGAAGAGACGTCATAACCTACCTAAGCAATCAGGCTAACGAAAAAGCAAATCTAAACCAGAACTGTTTAAAAAGACTATCGCCACAGCTATCGGCGCACAGTATTTCAACAAAAAAAGCCAACTACTAAATAGCTTGGCGCCGTCGGCACCAAATTCACTAGCGATTGTCATACGACTTACCCGCCACCCGACAAATACGGCAACCAAAAACCCACCCAGAGGCAATAAAACGTTTGCGCTTATGTACTCAGACCAATCAAAAATAGTTCTCCCTCCTGGAGTAAAGCCTTTTAACTCATTAAATGACAAAAGACAAAGGATACCTATAAGCCAAATTAGGCATCCCGCAAGCCAACTAGAGCTATTTCTAGACCAGCCTTTGGATTCTACTGACCAAGCGACGACGGGTTCAAGCAAAGAAATTGCAGACGTCCAAGCCGCCACTGTCAGCAATAGAAAAAAAGTGAAACCAAATACCTGTCCAAAAGGCATATCAGCGAATGCTACCGTCAGAGTAACAAATACTAATCCAGGACCTTGACTTGGCTCTAGGCCGTAAGCAAAAACAATTGGGAAAATAAGAAAGCCAGCCAATAAGGCAACAAGTGTATCGACACAGCCTACGATAAGGCATGTACGCGGAATAGAAGCATCATGGGGTAAATAAGAACCGTAGATCATCAATGCGCCCATTCCTAAACTCAAACTAAAAAAAGCCTGCCCTACTGCCAGTAGGATTACATCAGACGTTAAAGACGAAAAGTCTGTCGCAAAGAGGTACTTAGTTGCGCTTAATGCATCGCCCACCAATAAAGAATAAATCATCATGAGAACGAGCATAACGAAAAGTAACGGCATTAAAATTTTCACGGCCCGTTCTAAACCAAGACTTACACCTTTAGACACTATCCAGATAACCGAACCCATAAAAAGGGTATGCCAGAATAATAACTGCACAGGGGAGCTAATCAAATTCGTAAAAATAGCTTCAGAGCTTATCGAGTTCGCAGTGGCAAAACTGCTAGTTAAAACAAAGTAAACATAGGCTAAAGACCAACCTGCCACCACCGAGTAGAAAGATAGGGTGAGAAAGCCTGCAATAATCCCCATTAAGCCTAAAGCTGACCAATGCCTGGAAAGACTCTCCTCTTTGGCAATTAGCAAAATTGCGTTCACAGGACTGCGGCGTCCTCTTCGCCCAATAATAGTTTCGGCAATCATTATAGGAATACCTATCAATAGAACGAAACCTAAGTAAACCAACACAAACGCACCGCCGCCGTTCTCGCCAGTTAGGTAAGGGAAACGCCAAATATTTCCTAAGCCGACCGCCGATCCCGCCGCGGCTAATATAAAGACCCAACGAGAGGACCACAAACCGTGGAGAGATTCCCTTGTAGAACTCATAGAAGATTACTCGTGAAAATATGTTAGTGTATTCTCGTGCACTTACGAATCTACGGCAAGTGAATAAAACATTTTAGGTGTCAGATTGTTATAATTAAACCCCTGATTAATGTTTGGTTAGCTCAAATGGCGGAAAAGAAACAATCTAAAAAAGCAGGTTCCGGTTCCATTGCGCAAAATAAGAAAGCCCGATTTGATTACCTGATAGAGCAAAAGATGGAAGCAGGGATAGCTCTAGAGGGCTGGGAGGTAAAAAGTTTACGTGCAGGAAAAATTCAACTCACCGACGCCTATGTCATCATGCACAAGGGTGAAGC
>Ga0055584_100002285_pt1 | contig 18972 bp, 20 predicted proteins | sample OSDHelmetaG_FD_58716 | JGI IMG/M metagenome (GOLD analysis project Ga0055584, IMG submission 58716) | Pelagic marine sediment microbial communities from the LTER site Helgoland, North Sea, for post-phytoplankton bloom and carbon turnover... | ecosystem: Environmental > Aquatic > Marine >... | reverse complement strand
GATGTTGCCGTCGGCGAAGAAAACGCTGTTTACCAGGCCATCACGAACGCTCCGTGCCTGGTCGCCGGTTTGCTCCCAGTAGCGGAACTCGGGAGGCGTTACTTCCTCCAGAGACGAAGGCATGCCCGAGTAGCCATCGGGCGGCATGATGCGCGCCTCCACCGCAGCCTTGGTGAGCACGCGAGGGAGCCGAGACTTGTGAAGCGACAGCGTCCACTCGCCACTGTCGGGCGTGGCCGTGCGCTGGATGATGAGCACACCAGCGAGGTGGCGACCGCCGCTCAGAAAGTATTCGTGCTGGTCTTCGGTCTGCAGACCAAACTCGACGCTGGGTCTGTCGACGGTGAAGACGACGCCCTTCTCGTTGACGGTCGCCCCCACCTCGCCTTCATCGATGATCAGGCGGTTGACCTCGAGCCAGAGGCGAGGATGCCGCCCCTTGGGCGTCGCCAGCACATGGGCGGGCGCCATGAACGGCTTGAGGATGCGATCCCCGTCCGCAGAGAAACTCCGTGCGAGGGCTCGCGCCTTTTGCACGGTGTCCACCGCCGACGTCAGAGCGCCAGGGCGCTGCGCGAGGAGTGTCCAACCCACCAGCCAGTCATCAACATCGATACGCAGATCGACGTGCACGGACTTGGCGCGGAAATGGTACTGAACGACGGTGTCTCGCTTGCCAGGGGCTGGCGGAAACTCGAGGAGAGCGTCTTCGTGTCCGCTCTTGCCGGCGTCGTGGAGATCGCTCTGCAGCCCTTTGCTCGTCGGGTCTTGCAGGCCTTCGAAGACCTCGGCCGCCCGATCGATGATGCGGCGTGCGCCGGTGAACGCCTCGCCATCGAGCGCGTTCCGCAAACCGGGGAGCAAGGCCGCAAGCTCTCGGGCGACAAACAGGACGTCGCGTCCAGGTCCTTCGGGGCTGCTGCTCGCGCCCAGGGTGTCGCGCAATTGCCGAGCAATGGGCCCGAGCTCTGCCGCGGCATCTTCGTGGGGCGACATCTTGCCTGCCGCTTCAGCGAGCTCGGTGGCGAGAGAGCGGGCTTCCTCGATGCCATCGAGGTGGTTCGCGTCGATGGATACTGCCGCCTCCACGTCCTCGACATCGGGTCCGAGGTTCTTTCGGATCTCGTAGTTCGACACCAATAAGAGCGCACGTTTGACCATGCCCTTGGGCGTGCCCGTGTTCACGATGATGCGCCGCAAGCGAAATCCGCTGAAGATCGAGTCTTCGCTGCGGATACCGTAGGTCACGAGGAACTTGCCCTTGATGGCCCGAAGCACACGAACGAAGCGCTGCTCGTCGAAGTCGTGCTCGCCCACCGCCTGGTCGTAGCCAGGAAAGGGCGGGTCAAAGAAGAAGAACGTGTCTGCACCGTCGAAGCGCCGCACGACCTTCTCGTAGTCGTCGTTGAGGATGCGGACGCCCTTGAGGCCGTCTCTGCCCTTCATGAACTTGTCGAAGTTCTTGAATGTCTCGCCGTCATGGGCCGGGTTGAATGTCGCGTGCTCACCGCCCTTGCCGAAGTAGCCCCAGCGGTTGAGGTAGATGAAGCGGTGAAACCGCTCGAAGTCGTTGCTCGTCCGCTTGGCCTTGACCGAGTTGAAGTAGGCGCGCTCGTTGGTCCAGTTGAACCGCTTGAGCTTGCCGACCTTCTCGTCGTTCAGCCCCTGGATGAATCGGTACGCGAACGCGATCTCCGAATCTCGATCATTGAGCACTGAGACCGCTACGGGCTCCTTGCCGAAGAACACAGCAGCGCTGCCGACGAAGGGCTCGACGTAGGTCTTATGAGGCGGGATCAGTGGCAGCAGGCGGGCCACGACGTTGCGTTTTCCGGCGGGAGACCGGAAGAGTGCCTTCTCGACCTGCGAGTCGACAAACGCATCGGCCGGTGTCGAGCGTGCAACGACCCGCGCTGCCTCGTCCGTCAATCCGCCGGTCTCCGCAAATGAAAATGCCGCCTGCGCTGTCATGTCTATCCCTGCGCCGCCGCTGCGACCTTGTCCGGATCGGTCCCCCATGCGAGCGACGCGTCGCGCTTCTCGATGGGCTCCGCGCCCGGCATCGTCCGGTTCATGTCGAGAGGCCAGCCGACGGACTTGGCGACCTTGTCGTCGCCGTCCTTCTCGTCATCGTCGCCCTCGGCCTTTTTCTTGTCCTTTTCGTCGTCTTCACCAGCGGCCTTGTTCTGGTCGTCATCTTTGTCGCCTTCCTTGTCGGGATGCATGCCCTTGCCCGTGGCGAGGCTGCGCTTGAGCTCGGCCACCTCTTGTCGCAAGGCATCGAGCGCCTTCCCGAGGACACCATCTGCGCCAGCCACGCCGGAGCTGCCCGTGGTGCTGCCCGCGGCGGCAGGGGTCGTCTCGGACTCGACCTTGGGACCACCGCTGAGCCCAGGCTCTTCGAAGACAGCGACTGTTATTCGCTGGGTCGCCAAATCTTCGGCGGAGCCCGCGGACTCTTTGGTCAGGGCGACGGCCTTCTCGACCTCGGCTTTCAAGACCGCAAGGCGGCTCGATGCTCGCTCGGAGTCGCTGTCCGCAAGCACCGCTTCCAGTGACTTGATCACATGGGCCGGGAACTCGCTCACTGGGATGCTCTGGGTGGAGCCTCGGACATCAATGGCCCTGTCCACGGCCTTTCGAAGTTTCAACAGCAAGTCATCCATGGGGTCTCTCCTCTTTCATTGGGTGGCACCCGGTCCATCCGGGGTCCAAATGCAGCGATCGTCGGGCTCCCAGCTCGTGCCATCGAGCTCGGCGATCAGGTAGCGATAGATGTGGTCGCAAGCCCGCTGCAGCGACCATTTCTTCTCGAGGCGCAACTGCCTCCAAATACGCTCGCAGACCTTCACCCGCCGGCGGCATTCACCTTGGGTGATGCGGCGCACGGGCAGTGGCCGCGTGTCGAAGGACCGCATGACAGCCCGTTCGACGAATGCGGCAACGATGGGAGATGTATCGAGTCCTGTCACATCACACCTCCGGCAACGTCGTGGTTCGACAAAGCCCGTGATACGGAGGCGGCCCCACGTTGACCGACTCCAGCCGTTGCGATCCAAACCCGGCGCGAAAGCTGCCGCGCTCATCTTTGAGGCCGGCCAGCTCTGCCGATTCTTCGACGACAGCGACACGGACGGGACCATCCTCGCTCGGCACGAAGATCGCGCGATTGCCGCTACGGTCCTGGCGAACCTGTAGCCAGGGCTGGGCCACTTTGATGCGTTCCGGGTCCCGGAGCCTCTCCGTGCTGCGAAATTGTTCCACGGCGGTACCAACGCTCAGTCGCTTGCCATCGAGGAAACGACAAATGTCAGTCGTGACCTCGTCGAGAACGGCGCTGATGATGTAGTGGCTGATCCCCGCGTCAGCATAGGATGAAACTTCTGCGAGTGAACGTGCCCGGTTGACGAATGCTGAGGCCACGACGTCCCAATAGAAGGCGTTGCGGTTGGCTGTCGTCGATCGGAACGCGTCTCGAAGTTGGCTGGCGATGGCGTCGCGCCCGAGGCCCTGCTTGATGCCCTCGCTCGCAATCTCGCGCGCTCGTTGGGACAGAGCCGCCTGCCTTCGCCCGAGCTCATCCCGAATGAAATTGCTCTGCGACTCGCTCACGAACCGGGCAATGCGCTCGTCGGTCTTCGACAGGTCAGCGTCGATATTCAGACTGAATTTGCGTTTGACGCCGGAGCGCGTGCCGAGCACGACGCGGCGTGACTCCACGCCCAGTACCTCGTTGACGCCGGGAAGAATGGTTGCGGGAAGATCCGAGAGCGCCTGGTTTGCCGCGCGAACCACCTGGGCGCGGCCTTGTGCTGTGAGGTTTGGCCAGTCGACATCGAGTCGCTCGATAGAGCGGCGAACGGCGTCTGCTTCGGCTTCCTTGCTCACCCCGCGAAGAGCACGAGCGATGCGATCGACGGTGCGCAAAAAGCCCTCTTCGCTCAGCGGATCGATCACCTTCGCGATGGGGCCGGCGTCCGCGGGCAGCTCTCGATAGATGACCTTCTCCCCAACTAGGCCAACAGCCTCGCCGAGACGTAGCTTGGAGCCGCGAACCCGAGCGCGTGCGTCCGCACGTCCAATTCCCTGCGGAAGACGGCCGAATCCTCGACCGCTGACCACCACATATCCATGGGCCGGGCTCAGGCGCTGCTGCGTGTCTCCACCGAGCTGCACAACGGCGCGGCCCAGCTCGTCGCCGAGCTCGCGGACTGGGCCCACGGCGAAGAAGCGGTTGGCGGGCTGCCGTGGGACACCATGATGCTGGCAGCAGTTCACAAGCCACCCCCAGATGACGACAGCAAGATGGGGCGGCGGCGTTTCGCTCGAATCTCAGTGCCGCGCTCTGTCGGCGTGATGAGAATGTCGTGGCTCACCGAGCAGCGCTCGCAGATGGCATAGACGATCACGCCGTTGCGCCAGAGCTGCAGTGCGCCTTCCAAGTCCTCGTGGCGCCGACACATCCGGCACGCGACCACGCCGCGCTCGGCGAGCGCCTGGGCTTGGGCGGCCCACGCTTCGGAGATCGTGGTTCTATCCATGAGCTGCCTCCGATTCTGGTTCGAGCCACGAACGAAGTTCCTCGTCGGGGACGTAGATGACCTCGCGCTCCATCTGGCCAGGTTTGAGGTCGAGGAATCGCTGGCGAGCATCCGCGTCGCTCTTTGCGCTCGCCTGCCCGTCGTCATCCTCGGCTTTGCGGGTACCGCCAAGCATCTCCGCCTGAGCATCAGCGTCCACCGGAAACCCGGCGAGGGTGAGAGGAACTGGCTGCTTCACCCACGGCGCGCGGATACTCTTGAACTCGATATTGAAGACATCGCCGGCGAGCCGCCGACCCTCCTCGGGCGTGAGCACGTTGGCGGTGACGAGGTTCCTGATGATCTCCGCCATAACCTGCGGGTCGCGGGTCACTGGCGCGTTGGACACGAAGCGCCAGAAGCGGATCCCCATGTCGGTGAGCAGCTTGCGGTTGATGATGAAGTCGAACTCCTGCCGTTCAGGCTCGAAGACCTGTTCTTCCGCGAAGTGCAGGGCCGCCAGCGCAGTGCTTCTATTGAAATCTCGAATGTCGCCGCGCAGCAGACGGGGCAACCGAAACGCTGCCCCGATCTTGTCGATGTTGCGCTCGTCATAGTTCTGGAACAGCGCGTCCTTCTGCTGGGCATCGGTCAGCGGATGGAACTCGAGGGTGATCTTGCCCGAGTGCTGTGGGTCGCTGTTCGTCCGAGAGCTCTCCGCCTCGAGGATGAGGATCTTGTGGAAGTTCTTCTTTCCCTTGATGTGGTTCTCGATGAAGTCTTCGATGCGGGGAACGGAGGATTTCGACAGCCTGCCGCCCGACACCAAGAGCGCCAGTGGCGGCACGCTCTTGTTCTGGAAGTAGAAGAAATTCACCTCGCTTGCCTGGCGTGAGCCCAGGACCTCAAGGAGCGACCCCATCCAGCGGGGCACACCATAGGCGCTGCGGGGGGAGTGCACCTTGAAGTGCAAGATCTCTGTTGCTGGTGCGTCGTTTTCGTCGGCGCCGCGCAGCTCAGCCACGGTGGCGAACACCTTGCCGGTCTTGCGAGAGACGATGCGCGGATCACCAAACTCCTTGAAGAAGACCGCCTCGGCGCCCTCGATGACCTGCACGTACTGACGGAACCGCCGCACCACCTGCAGCGACTGATAGGCGACGTCGGAGACCTTCACACGCATGTCCACATCGACTGCCTGCTGCGTGAGGGGGAGCAGGCGGACGGTGAAGCCCGGGACGTAGACGACGAGGGCAATCTCTCCGCCGCCGTTGCGCAGGATTTCCCAGTAGCCGTTGCCAAGGGTCTCGATATCCATGCGGGTTCGGCGTCGAACGGACACGAGCGATGAGTCGGTGCAACAGAACTCCGCCCAGTTGTCGAGGCGCGACTTTTCGATGCGAGCGCTCTCCATCAGCTCGGTCTTGAGCTTCTCGACCTCGTCGGGGGTGGGCTGGACAGCGATGCCTTCTTCGAGCTTGCCCCGTTCCTTGAGCCAGAGACGCTCCGACCAAATGGCCATGGAGATCTGCTCATCTGCCCCCTCGGCGTCAAAGTCGATGACGGGCTCGAAACGATGCCCGTGGGAGTCGATGTTGGCGCAGTAGCTGTCGATGTTCGGGCGCAGTGCGTTCGAATTCTCCAGCAACACGCAGAGAGCGTTCGGGTCGAAGGGGGCGGGCAGTGCGCCGGCGTCGGCGAAGATCTGCTCGTTGGCATCGATGGCCTGCACCGCATTCGATGCCTGCACATCACCACGGCCGACCAGATGGGCTTTGATCACGACCTGGCGCATCGCATCCGCTGTGCGCGCACCATCCACCAATTCGGCGTTGGCGGTTGCTGCTCCGAGGCTGCCGTCCACCATCAGCGCCTCCCCCTGCGTTTGCGTTTGGCAGGTTTGGATTCGGGCTCGGCAGTTGGCGGGTAGACGTAGGCGAGCATTCCGCCGTCAACGTGGAGCGAGAGCGAACGGATCTGTCGCCGCAGGCCCCCGAAGAGTTCGGTAGCCTGGCGCAACGACGCGTCGACGGAGTTGGCCTCGACATGGCAGTCATCAAGCGCAACCGGCTGCGCTGCCGGTGCGTCGGGCTGCACCTCAAAGACGCGGATCCGATGTTTCATCGGGCGCCTCGCCATGTTTCGTCGTCTGCGTTCTTCATGCTCTGTCTCAACAAAAAGCCCCGACGCCACTCGATATGCTCGAGCGAACGCCGGGGCTTGGTTTCTCCAATAACCCCAAGGTCTGGTGACCGTGGCTACAGCTGTTCTACCTTGTACGTCCTGTGCACCTTGATCGTGTGCGGCCTCCCGTTTTGAAAAGTGATGCCCACCTCGCCGAAGAACTGGTCCTTCACCAGTTTGCGGAGCAGCTCCGTAAGCTTCTCGATGTTCGCCTGCTCCCCCTGGCGGGGCTTGGCCTTCATTGCTGTGCTCATCCGATTACCCTGACCTCGACGTCGATCTCACGGTCGGCCGCGCTCGCGAAGCGCTCCTTCTGACAAGCAAGCGCAAGCGCCCAGAACTTGTCGGCGTGACCTCGGCTTTCACCGGCGGTGCGCTCAGCATCGAAGTTGGCTTTGCCCGACGGCGTGAGTGTTTTCTTGATGGAGTGGATCTGTGCGACGAGGTCGCGGTCCTTCGGGAGAACCACGGCCTTGCGTTGCAGCAGGATCCGAAAGTCGTTGCACCATATTTCCTTCGCCTGGTTGGTGAAGCTCTCTGGTCGAATGTACGTGTCGTAGCGGCGGCGGAGATTCTCGGCGAGGTGCATGCCGATGCCGCTCTGATCGATGGACAGCCGCGCGATGGGCAGAACCTCCATCATCCGGGACAGGTCGGCCTCCTGTTCCGCGAAGGGCACCTGGTCGTAGGAGCGCGACATACGGAGATGGTGCCTGCCGTCGATCTCCTCGATGATGACCAACTCGGAGAGGTCGCGCTTCCTACCGACGTCGAAGCCGGCGGTGAGCCGACCCTCGAGCTTGTCGGGGAAGGCTTGGAAATCGTCGAACGTCCCGAGGTCATCGGTCGTGCAGGGCAAGATGAGGTCGTAGGGAAAGAACGAATAGCTCTCGTCGCAGAAGACGAGTTCGAACTCCTGCTGGAAATCCTCGAGGAGCAGCGAGTCAAACTGATCTTGAATGCCCTGTAGGCCGAAAGCGCGTACACGCTCCTCGGTGCTCATCTTGGTCGCCTCTTGAGCAGCCTGCTTCACGTCATTGCAGAAGAAGCGACACAGCCACCACGGAACTCGCTGCCGGCTGAATGCTGGGTAGGGTCGGAGTTCCTGCTCGCAGACCTCCCAGAACACGCCGCGTCTTCCCAGTGGCGACGAGCAACCCGTGAGCTGTCCTCGGGACCGCAGAATGAGTGCCGTGGAGCCTTTGTAGACCTCCCGGTCGTTGGCGTAGTGGGCCAGTTCGTCCAAATAGAGGTCGCCCTTCTTGCCGCGAGGTGCCTTCGACGGGTTCGAGACAATTCGAGAGACGCGCTTGGACATCCCGTTGGCCTCGAAGCCGAGCTCGGTCTTTGAATCGACCACCAAGCGCTTCTTGTAGGCGAGAGGAAGCTCCTCGTGGAGCTGCCGCGCGTAATTGATCTTCTCCTTGGCGTCGTCGAGGTTGTAGCTGACGAAGACGCTCGTGTGTCCTTCGCGAAGATGGCAGCGAGCGATGGCCTCGCACGCAAACAGAAACGAGAAGCCAACCTGCCTGGCCTTGGCCACCCAGCGGTACTTGGTGGCGTTGGTCAGAAACTCCATCTGGTAGGCGTCGAAGCTCAGAGGCTGCGCGTCGAAGAAGCCGACGCCAGACAAGAAGCCCAGCTCGGTCGCCAGAAAGTCGAGCATCTCCTGCTCGTTCTTCTTCACCACAGCGAGCATCAGCGAGCCTCCCGAATGCCGCACAGCGGCATCGCAAAGCGAGACTTGCCTTGACTGTGGATCGCCACTTTTGCCGTCATGGTGGCGACTGCACAAAACCAAGGAGCAAGCCGATGACCGCCTACGCCACCCAACGCCGCCCGCCGCGAACCCTCACAGAGGTCGAGCAAGCGACCCTTCTCAAAGTGACCGGAGACCATGCCCGCGGTTTTCGCGACCATGTCCTCTTCGCCCTGGCGCTCGGCACCGGGCTGCGCGAGAGCGAGCTTCTCGCCCTCGATGTTGGAGACATCGTCGACCAGCGGGGCAAGGTGAAGCGACGGATCACGCTGCGCGTGTTCAAGCGCTGCACCGATTCGCCCGCGCCGCAGGAGGTCTTCCTGCCCGACAGCCTGGTCTACAAGCTCGGCAAGTTCATGCGCTGGAAGAGCGCTCGCAAGGAGAGCAGCGCTAGCGCCGCACCGCTGTTCATCTCGCGCAACGGCAACCGGCTTTCTGCTCGTCGGCTCCGCGAGACGTTCCGCGATTGGCAATCGAGGGCGGGCCTGTCGCGGACCCATTCGTTCCACGCCTTGCGCCACACCTTCTGCCAGAATCTCTACAGCCGGACCCGCGATCTGCGTCTGGTCCAGCGTGCTGCGCGGCACGCCAACATCACGACGACCACGATCTACGCCCAGCCCTCCGACGAGGACCTGCTCCGGGCAGTCCGTGACCTGGCCTGCTGAGCGTTCATTTTCCAAATTTTCTGGATCCGCATTCGTGCCTGAACGCTTGCGGGCTGCGGCGTTGAATTGCGATTTTGGACCGCGGTGAATCTCGCCAATAGGGCACCCTGTGGGGCGTGGCGAAAAAGGGCGTTTTTCGGACGCGCGGCGCGGCCCGGCGCTCGCGTCGACAGGCGCGCCCTGTCCGCCCACGGTGGCCCGTGTCGCGCTGTTCGTTGATACCGCGCCCGGTGCTTCCTGGACGTTGGTCGGCGCCCACGGTGGCGACACAGCGCCTCGGTGCTGCTGTGGTTGAGCAAAGCGGCTGTTCGCGTTCGCAGTATTGGCGAATACGGCTGCCGTAACTCCGCGAGTTGTCGGGCCGCGCACATCGTGAACGGCCACTTTTGACAAGAAGCGGCTGTTGGGGACGAGGGCCATCAATGCACCGCCTCCCCGGTGGCGCGAACGCTCACGCCGCCCTTGGCTTCTCCGTCATCGGTGTCCTCGGGCACGACGGTGCCGGCGATCCGAGCATCGATGCCGTCGAGCTCATCGCGCATGCGGCGGTGCCGCGCCTGGATTTCCTCGAGGGTCAACACGCCATGGATCTCCTGGCGCGAGTCTGCCCGCCCGAGCTTGAACTCCTTGAGGCGCAGCATGGTGTTGAAGTCGCCCGGGTTGTCGTAGCGAACCCGCCCCTCGGCGAGGGCCTCGTCGAAGCCCCGCAAATAGTCGTCGATTATCCGAACCTCTTCGTCAGTGGAGAGGGCGCGCGCCTTCGCACGTTTCTTGACCACTTCCGTCTCAAACCGAATCTGCTCTCGGAGACGGTTTTCTTCCCGTCGTTTCAGGCAGTTGTGCTTGGTGGCGTACTTGCCCACGAGAGATTTGGACACGCCGTAGCGGGTGGCAACTTCGCGGAAAGATGGGAAGCGCATGGCCTCAGTCCCAGACGCCTCGTCTTTCGCCGTTTCGCCAAAGACGAGCAGGCGATCGACATCGTTCCAGGGCACGATGGGCGCATCGGCTTTGCTGGGTCTTCCTCGATTGCGCTTCATTCGGTGGACCTCTCGATGGAGACCCGAAGGCTGCCGGGCACGAGGTAGAGGTCGGAGTTCTCAGCGCGCACGACGACTGGGTTTGCGCAGCGGGGGCACAGGAGCTGAACGCCGTCCTTGATGGCCGACCCGTCGAAGGCGTAGCCATCTTCGGAATCGAGATGGCGTTTCAGCGCCTCCGCATTGATGCGAGAGCCCGCGGAGCTTTGCACCATGCCGATCACACGGTCTTCTGCTGAGCAACGAAGCGCGATGTGCATGGTCATAGAAAATCTCCGTAGTGGACGTGTCTAATTGCAAAGTACGGCCTGCCAGTGGCAGTAGGCAAAGAAGGATCGCTCAAGAAATGTTTCACTCTCGGCCTCGCAGAATCTGCCGCACACGGTTTTCGCAGAGGTGGACCGTGGTCGCGATCTCGCGGACCGACATGCCCTCGTCCGCGAGCCGATAGATGAACGCGTCGCGCTCCCGGTAGTAGGCGCCACGGTCGGGAACCCACAAGAGCCCGGAGTGATACTGCTGCACGAGCGCCAGAAGCTCTCGGGGCAGGACGACTTTCGCGTTGGCGTAATTGTCGGCCATGCATCTCTACGCCTGTGGGTCGTTCTGTTCAGGCATCGTGGGCTCGAACGCCAGACACTGGTTGATGATGATGAGCAGGCCGGGCTCGATGGCCGCTGCGATCTTGCAGACCACGGCATGCCTGCACTGGCCGCACAGATGCTGCTCGCGTTGGAGGGCCTTGAGCTCACCGACGCTGATCTCGGGAGCCTCGCTTCGAAAGATGTGGGTGCCGGTCATCGCTTGCTCGCCTCCCACCATTCGCCGATGACCTCGAGGAAGTCGTCGAGCAACATGGTCACGGTGGGTTCGCAGCGGTCGTCTTTGCAGACAGCAATGGGGATTCTGCCCTTGGTGGCATCGCCGATGGCTTGGGCCAGGGCCTTCTTCGGGCTCGTACGTCGTTCACGTTTGCACTCCACCCAGAAGCACGGGACGTCGACGTCTGGCACTTCCTCTCCAGATCGAGACTGCAGACCACGGCGAACGTCCTCACCAAAGACGTCGCGGAATCGCTTCACCATCTCGCGTTCAAACCGCGCGCCCTTGCGCCGAGACATGAGACCGCTCATCGGCGCACCTCGGTGTTCATATGCCTCACGGAGATCCCCTGATCGCTGGCGAAGTCGATCTCGCGGCGCATGCCATCGCTGATGCGGTCGCCGTAGACGCGAAGCTCATCGCAGAAGGTGACCATCTGCAGGCACAGCGACAGGGCCAGCTCGCGCTGGGCGAGGTCGTCGACGAGCTGCGGCAGGTAGATGTGCGGGCCGATGGGAAGAGCGCCCTCGGCGACGAGCGCTCTGCAGATGCCTCTGACGAGGTTGGCGTTCTCTCCTGGGTCCTCCTGGGCGTAGGGATGGCAGACGTAGATCACGGGCCTGCGAGATGGATGGGCTGTCATGCAGACCTCCCAAGGCGGACCAACTCGGCTGCGCAGTAGTTGAGAGCGTCGAGCACCTCCGACAACGCCTCGCCGGGATTGTTGCGACCGTCGTCGACGTGCCACGAACCGTAATCGGTGCGGCCATTGTGCAGGCGCTCGATGATAGTGGTGGCGATTGCTCTCTCGTCCGCCTCCATCGCGAACCAGCGAGCCATGGCATCGGGCTCGAACACGGGCATCAGCCGCCGATAGACCTCGATGGTTCGGCGAACATCAGCCGGGGCCGAGTGCTCCCCTTGGTTGCTGATGCCGAGGTGTTCGCAGAGCAATCGCAGCTTGGGCTTCTCGATGGCGCCAGCGACGATGAGGGGCCAGGCGAGCGAGACGGTGTCGATCACATGATAGTCGAGGTCGGGCAGCGTCTTGCCGTTGCGCTTGAAGACGGCCTCGATGAAGGAACGATCGAAAGCGGTGTTGTGACCGGCGAGGATGCAGCCGTTGAGCAGTGGCGACATCCGCTCGATGGCCTGGCCCTGCGAGAGCGCATCCGACCAACGCTCTGGCGAGTACCCGTTGATTTGGAGCGCTTCGGGCTCCGCGCGGTCTGGATGCTCGGGCCTGACCTTGCAGTCGAACTCGGCTGTGATGGTGAGCGTCTTTGCATCTACACGCGCAACGGCCACCTCAATGATCTCGTGGTAGTCGGGCTCGAGGCCCGTGGTTTCGACGTCGATGAAGGCCAGGTCCATCATGAGCGAACCTCCTTCTTGGCGTAGAGCCGCGGGCTGAACTTCTTTTTGGCGATGGTGGCGAGGCGGGCCTTGAGCATCCGGTGATCCGGTCGCTCCATCTCCTTGGCGAGCTTCTTCAGCAGCGCATCCACACGGGACTTGTCGACGACCAGAAGGCGGTCTCGCGCGTCGTCCTCGTCGAGGCCGGTGAGCTCGGTGATGACCTGAAGGGTCGGCTCCACCGGATAGGTCAGCTGGGCCGAGTGCGACATGCGGTAGACCATGCCGGCCAGCTCGAGGGTGTCCTCGTCCTTGAGCTTCGCCTTGAGAATGCGTTCCAGCTCGGACTTTCGGGCGTAGAGAATCTTGGCGAGATTCGCGACCTGTTCACGCTCACGAGCGACGGACTCCAGGTCTTCCTTCGAGGATTTGAGCACCTCGACCTTGCCAGCGACGGCGTCTTGGTACGCGGGGCAGTGTTGCCGGTGGTCGCAGTATTGGCAGTTGGGATTCAGCTGCGGCGCATACGTGGAAACGCTCTCGGTCTGGCGAGCCAGCGAGACGATGTACTGCTTCGCAGCATCGATCTGCTCTTCGGTCCGCTCGGTCTGCATCTTGATGCTGTGCCGGAGCATGTGAAACGCGAGCCGGATGTTCTTGGCCCAGGGCCACAGCTGCTGCGCAGCCATGTGGTAAAGCGAGAGCTGCAGGTCGTTGGCGACCTCGTCACGGGTAAAGAGCAGGCGGTTGCTCTTGTAGTCGATGATCTCGACGGTCTCGTCGTCGATGCGGTCAACGCGATCGATGTAGCCAAGGACCTCGAAGTCACCGACGGGAAGGCGGAACTCCTGCTCGACCGCGAGGATGTCGCGGTGGTCGACCATGGCGTTTTCGCTGATGTATGAGTTGAGGATGGCGAGGCCCTCTTGGAAGAGACCAAGGCCCGCGAGCCCAGACTTGCCCCACTCGTTTCGGTACAGGGCCAGGGCACGCTCTTCGTCGAGGCGGCCTGCGAACTCCTCGTCGATGACCCACTGGTAGACGTTCTCGAGCACGGTGTGCAGCAGGCTGCCGAACTTGAGCGGATCGTCGGGTGCAGACTTGAGCCGGTCGATGTAGTGCAGCTTGAAGGAAAGCGGGCAGCTCTCGAAGCGCTTGAGACGCGAGAAGCTCAGGTAGGCGTTCTTGAACTGGGGGGCGCTCATGCTGGCTCCTTCGAATCCGAGGTGTCGGTGGTTTTCTCGAAGGAGGTGACGGTGGCGCCCGGGAATACAGCGGCAACCAGACACAACGTTGCTGCGTGTTCGATGGACAACTCTTTGCGCTCTTGGCCGGTATATTCAGGGACTATCCACACGTCGCCGATCTCCTCGGATCGCAAGCAGACCTCGACTCCCAGCTCCCGAAACGACTCGATGTCGTCCTTCGAGATGGCTGGAAGGCCCTTCGGCTCCTCATCGGAAACCTCAGAGCGTGGCGCCGTTGGCGCCAGCGATGTCTTCTTGCTCTCCCTACTCAAACGCGTGTTCTTGGGCGGAGATGGGACAGGCACGACTTCGCCGAACAGGTTTTTCTGTGGCGCAGCGAGCACGGGATGATCATCCGGCAGCGCGTGGCCGTTGGCCTTGAGCCACTCGACGCACATGAACTCGTCGTCACGCGCGCAGGCACCACCAGCGAGGTAGTCCTTGCAGCGCTTCTCCCCTGGAGCTGAGCTGTAGTGCGGACAGGAGAAACTCGACGTCGGCTTCGACTCCGCTGGCGGGTTCCGGTAGCGGTTGGTCAGGCTCATGACAGCCCCCTGACCATTGTTGGGACCTTGACCGGTCTCTGACCAGCACTCCGGTCAGCACATTCCTCAACGAAAATCGAAGGCTGCGAGCAAGATCCCAAGATCCCGCTTTTTGCAGCACCCGAGCACAACGTGCTGGGGATTCTCTGTTCTTCTTTTTTCGGGGCCCTCGAAAAAGAAAAGAATCCTCCTCTCATACGTATCTCTTCAGGAGAAAGACGGGATCTTGGGATCTTGAGGGTTATGTCTCTGAAATAAGAAGAGAATCGACTGGGACCTTGAACGGTCAGAGCCGGGACCTTGGGTTCATTCATGGGATCTTGCTCCATCGCTCAGTCGTCCTTGTGCCAAGCGGCTTCGGCATCGCGCGCTCCACCCCATCCGCGCTCCTTGGCTTCGGGGAACTCATCCACGTCGAGAAACTGCGCCGCCTGTTCGAGATCGATGGCAACGAGCCGAGGCCGTCGGTCCCCGAGCGCCACTCGCCTCTCGATGTCCTTCACGTAACCGCCGCGCTGATGGTTCTCGCGCAGCAGCCGTCGCAGCGAGCGCAGCCCGTTGGCATCGTCGCCCTGGCCGACCCGTTTCTTCTGTTCGAGGTAGGCCTCCCAGCACGACCGCAGGTGCAGGCAGGTCAGGCCATCGACGATGGCGAAATGCTTGTCGGGAACGAGATGGCCGTTGAAGGCGAGCACCGAGCAGGTCTCGAGAAACAGGTCGAGCGGGTTCTTCGCACCCTTGTCGCCGTCCATGAGGTCCGCGATCGATGCCGTCAGCGCCGCCTCGACATCGAGTTCGGGCAAATCGGAGATGCCCATGTGCTCGGCGAAGGCCTCGAACATGGTCATGCCGAAGACGACCACCCGAAGGTTGTCGCGACAGCGGATGGATGCGGTGGAGCCACCTGGGATCCGGTCGAGCACGGTGTCCGCCACTTTGCTCGCCTCCTCGAAGTCACGACGCATGTCCCGCCCGAGAGCAAAGCGAATGTAGGGCCCGGCCAGGACGCCGAGGTCCAGCGCGCGAAGTTGCCCATAGGCCTGACCATGCTCGGGATGTTCATCGAGCCGGTTCTTGTCGGGCATGACCGAGACCAGCCTGTCGACCAGGGCCGGGTCATCTGGCCGAGCTTCTCCCGCCACCGCCACCGGGGCCGAGAGCCGGTAGGTCATGACCGAGAGGTTGGCCCGCCCGCGCTCCTCGACCTCGCCGCCATAGATTCGCCGCAAGTAGCGATGCAGCGTGTTCAGCCGGTAGCGCGGCATGTCGAAGGGCTTGTACTCGTCGATGAACACCGGCACGGCGTTGGTCGACGAGAACAGCTTGATCAGCGCGAACTCGGTCTCGGTGGCGCTGTAGGGCTCGGTCGAGCCGATGCCGAAGAGCCGCCAGAACACCTCCTTGATCAAGGTGCTCTTGCCCGAGCCTTGGGTGCCCCACACCATCAGGATCGGAAAATGGTCGATCAGCTTCATGAGCTGCGGCTTGAATGGCGTCGCAAAGAACCATCCAAGCACCGGCAACACCACCGCCGGCTCATTGAGCTCAAGCAGCGTTGGCAGCACCTTTTGTGCGAACTCGCGAACCTCCTCATCGGGGCCGAAGCGGTAGCGAACGCGCTCGGGGAAGGACGAGCCATTGGGCTGAAAGACAATGTCGCTCTTGTCGAGCGGCCCGTCGGGGCCCAGCACCAGATCTTTGGCGACCCAGCGCGGTCCGTCATCAGTCTCCAGATATCCGAGCGTCAGGGTGCCCTTACGGATCGGAACCTGCCGTCGTGACAAGATCCGCAGCACGCCCTGGACGTTCTCGTCGTACCCAGTCCACTGCATGTCTGCGTTGGGAAAGGTCTGCAGGAAGCTACGCCGTGAGTGCCATGCGGTCGGGGGAAAATGGACACGGCGATAGACGCGCCCCTGATCGGTGGTGACGTCGCCGACAATGACCTCGCCCCCCTCCATCTGGATGCGCTCGGTAGGCTCGATGTGAAACGACGAGAGCACCACGGGCTCTCCGTCGTGGTTGAGCATGTAGTAGTGGTCCTGGTCCTCGTAGACCTCGCCCTTGATCGACTCGCCCGCTGGTCGCTCACGTGCCGCCTTTTTCTTGGTGGCGGCGGTTTGAAGCTCGAAGGGCTTCTGCGGCTCTTCCTTGGCCCGGTCGCGGACCATCTTGTTCAGCGACCGCCGCGAGACCTTGAAGCGCTTGACCAGGTTGTCGAGGTAGGTGTCCTGCTCGATGGGCGACCGAGCGGCGATGGCGTCGAGCACTGGCGCGAGCAGCGGGTCCAGATCCACCTTGGGCGTGTCATCGGGAATCGCCTCGATGAGCTTCTCGATGTAGCGCTTGGCTCCGTCGAGAACCTCCTGCAGCGCCTCAGCGGAATTGGCCTTGAGAAACTCGTTGACGTCGATCTTGTCGACGCCCTCTGGCCTTGGCAGATCTGCGACACGAACATCACGGCCTTCTGCCTGAAGCGCAGAGGCGGTCTCGAGCGCGCCTGCAGCGCCAGCGCCGGTTTCCTCCGCGTCATTGCAAACCACGACTCGTTTCGCCCAACGGGTGAGTTGCACGAGCTTGGGGATGTCCTGTTTACGAAAGCGCGTGGTCACTGGCGAGATGCACGGGATGCCAGCCTGCAACGCGCTGATGCAGTCGGTGACTCCCTCGGTGATCAGCAGTTGCTCGGCACCGCGTGCTGCGTCTTCGTTGTAGAATGTGTCGTTGCGCACCGCCTCTGAGACGTAGCGATGCCTGTCTGAGTGGGTGAGGAGCTTTTTGTATTTCGAGCGCTCCCACTCTTCGTCGCCCGTGTACTCGGTAGACCGCGCGATGAAGTAGACGGCCTGGCCGCCCTTCCAATAGGGAAAGACCAGGCGTTGCTGAAAGAAGTCTTCGACGCGCCCACCCTGCACGACGACAAAGAGCCCGGTCTTGAGCGCGAGACTCTGCTCGACCTTGAGAACGTCGCGGAAGTGTTCGAACAGATGCCCGTCGGCCCATCCAAGCTGCAGCGCCTCGATGGTCTCGTCCGTGAATCCGTAGTGCTTTTGCAGTTGCTTCTCACGCACCTTGCTCGGCAGCGTTCGGTGGTAGTAAGCCGCCGCCTGGCTCAACAATCGTTCGACGTCGCGACGCTCGACGAGCAGTGCGATCTCCTCGCGGAATGACTCGTCGTCTTGATTGGGCCTGCGGATGCCAGCGCGCTCCGCCAGGGAAATCACCGCCTCCTTGAAGCCAACCTGGTCTCGATGTTGGAGATAGGAGAAAGCATCACCGCCAACCCCGCCTCCATTTGAGAAGTCGTGCCAGCTCTGGGTCTCGGGCCAGACGACGAACGATGGACTGCGCTCGGAATGAAAAGGCGACAGACCCTTGAGCGTGCTGCCCGAGGGCTGCAGATCGATGTCACCGCCAATGAGCTGCACGATGTCAGTGGAGGAGCGGACCTCCTCGACGAAGTCACGAAATCCTCCCGACATCAGCAGTCTCCTCTCTGGCCCGCCGGTGCGTAGTCGATCAGCCCCGTTCTTCGCGCGGAGCGGCGAAGGCGGAGCAGTGCCCGTTGTTGGATCTGACGGACGCGGGCAGCGGTGATCTGAAGAAGCCAACCGACCTCGGCCAGGGTCAGCTCCGCGCCATCGAGGCCGAAGCGCAGGCCGATGACCTTGCGGTCGCGACTGGGGAGCCAGGCCACCGCGCGGTTGACGACGCGGGTTCGACCGATGGCATCGACATCGGGGTTGTGCCCGCGAAGGACTCTGGGTGGATCAAGGGGGCGAGACGCCAGGCATGTGGAGGTGTTTGGAAGCGCTCTCATGCCGCGGCTCCGACCTCACCGAGGAGCTTCTTGTAGGCTCTCCGGCGCTCTCGGAACTGCCGCATGAGCGGCGTGACCGATGCATCGACGACATCGAAAAGAATCGGTGCACTCTTGCCGGGATGCAGCCGCATCAATCGGCCTAAGCGCTGCGTCGTTCGCGACCGCGCGCGGCCGGGGAAAGCCAAGATGATGCGGTCGAGCCTGGGAACGTCGAGGCCCTCATCGGCGAGGGTGGACGCAACAACCACGGGGACGGTGCCATCCCGAAAGTCGGTCAAGATCTTCTGGCGCTCGCCCTTACCGGTGGCTCCCACGAGCACTTTGGCAACGACGCCTCGTTCACGGATAAGCCGTCCAAGCCGGCGACAGTGCTCGACACGGCCCGAGAGGACGAGCACGGCGTGTCCGTCGTTGGCCTCGCGTGCTGTGAGGTCGGCGATGGTCGCGTTGCGTTCACCATCGGAGGTGAGCGCCGCCATACAGCGTGGGTGGTCTTTGGCGCCTCCGTAGTCGAACTCGAAACTGGTGTAGACGTATCGGATCTCGGGGACCTGGAGGTAGCCGCCGGCGACGAGTTCCCCGTAGTCGACAGAAAAGAGCTGCTCGCCCAGCGTCAGGTTCAAAAGCGGAGACAAACCGTCCTCTCGCTTCGGTGTGGCGGTGAGCCCGAATCGATAGCGCGCAGGCATAGCCGCGAGGACCGCTTGAAACGTGCTCGCCGGGGCATGGTGGGCCTCATCGACGACTACGCATCCGAACTCCGCTCCAAGCGCTTGAAGCTCATCGGTGGGCATACGGACCAAGGTTTGAACGGTCGCGACGGTGATGGCGCCGACGGTGCGTTTCCCTTCGGCAACAACGCCGACGTCGATATTCAAGATCTGCCGCACGGTCTGGCGCCACTGTTCGAGCAGGTCGCAGGTGTGGACGACGATCAGCGCGGGCTGGTCAATCGCTGCGATGGCCGCAACGCCAGTAACGGTCTTGCCTGCGCCGCATGGCATGACC
>Ga0055584_100002283_pt1 | contig 18983 bp, 13 predicted proteins | sample OSDHelmetaG_FD_58716 | JGI IMG/M metagenome (GOLD analysis project Ga0055584, IMG submission 58716) | Pelagic marine sediment microbial communities from the LTER site Helgoland, North Sea, for post-phytoplankton bloom and carbon turnover... | ecosystem: Environmental > Aquatic > Marine >... | reverse complement strand
AAGTAAGCGAGAGGACATTAGTCAAAAGTAGTTGCAATTATTGAATAACCATAAGAATCAGAAGACACGAATTCGCATTGTTAAATGGTTCGTTGCACTACTTGCCTTAAGCTTTCTGTATTACGAAATCTTTGTAAAGCATCAGGCTTTGTTATTGTTTAAGGACTACAGACAGACCGTAATTGAGATTTGGCCTTCATTGCTACTAGTTGGCCTACTAATGCCCTTAAATTGGTTAATAGAGTCTTTAAAATGGCGTCGCTTACTCAAGTCCACCACAAAAATCTCTGTATACCACTCTATAAAGGGTGTATTGATGGGGGTCTCGCTTGGTTTATTTACGCCAAATGGTGTTGGGGAGTTTGCGGGTCGTATGTGGGTTGTTAATAAGGTATATCGAGAACAAGCCGTTTCTAGCAGCATTGTTGGCAGTTTATCTCAACTGTGTATCACGATTACCATAGGAGGCGCGCTAATAGTATTTTTTGCCAGTCAGTGGATTGCAGAAACGTGGTTGTTAACGGCACAAATTTTAGCGACTTTAACCGTGTTGATTGGGTTCTATGCCTATTACAAAATGCCGGAGATTGCTGGAGGTGTGTTGTCCCGGATTAAGGTGTTTAGCCGATTTGATAAATTTCGTCAATCAATGATGTCATTTACAAAGGGAGCGCTAACAAGCGCTTATCTGTCGTCACTGCTTCGTTATGCGGTCTTTTGCAGTCAATTGGGAATTCTTATTGTAGCCGTAGGTGATTTGACCACCGGCGAAACGTTAATGGTTCTTGGGCTAATTCCTGTGTATTACTATATCCAGACCCTTGTGCCAACGATTGCGCTAAGTGAAATAGGTGTTCGGGGCTTGATTATGCTCTTTTTGTTCTCTAGTGTTTTGGTTGAATCGGAAGTTATTTTAATTTCATTTCTTATCTGGATGATTAATCTAATTGTGCCAGGCGTCATTGGATTAATATTCTTGGCCAATAACAAGTTCAGAAATAAATGATAATTGGATCTATACTCGGTTTCTCCTTTGTAATCTACGTTTGGGTTATGGTGCGTGTAATCCGTTATTGGAAGAGCGTTGAAAATGAAAGGATTGAGCCGGCCATAAGACCTATATCACTGCTTGTTGTTTACAGAAATGAGGAAGGAGAGTTGCGAGAATTATTGTCGGCTATCGAAGGGCAGAAAGTGGATAAGACACAGTTCGAATTAATCCTGGTTAACGATCATTCTAACGACAACTCTTCAAATGTAGTAGATGCTTGGAGGTTGCATTCAGAAATGCAAGTGAAGCATATTGCCTTGAGTGATGAAAAAAAAGGCAAGAAACGTGGTATTGAAGAAGGTGTAAAAGCAGCTGAATTTGATACAATCTTAATGTGTGATGCAGATTGTGTCATGGGGCCTGATTGGGTCATTACTATGCTAACAACAACTCCTGCAAAATTTACAGGAGGTCCAGTTATGTTTAAACAGCGACGAGGCCTATGGCATTCTTTTCTACAATTGGATTTTATTAGCCTTATCGTGCTGGGTGGAGCGTTGATTAAGAAAAACAAACCGGTGTTAGCCAATGGCGCCAATATGTTGTTCAGCAAGGCTGCCTTTGAGGCGGTTGGAGGTTATGCTGAAAACCACTCGATTGCGAGTGGAGATGATGTATTTCTTCTGGAGCGATTTGTTCAAGAAGGGTACGATGTGTCGTTTGCCTGGAGAAAAGAAGCTGTTGTTCGTACCACACCACCCGAAAGCCTTTCTTCGTTTATTAATCAGCGGATTAGGTGGGCCAAAAAAACAAAATTTGCGAAGGGTGCACGTAGCAACTTTTACATTGTTGGTTTAACCTCTTTTTACGCCATTTATATATTGTCTTTGGTCAGTGCGTTCATTACTAACGATTTGGTATTATGGCAAATGTTTATCCTGGTGTTTTTGGGTAAGACCGCAATTGATTGTTTGTTTTTTAGTTCAATTTTGCCATTTTTTGAGCAACAAAAGTTGCTTAAATATGTTGTCTTGATACAGTTCATTCATCCAATCTATATCTCTACTATTGCAGTGCTAAGTTTGTTTAATTCATATACATGGAAACACAGAAAATATAGTCATGGATGAGTTCTCTATTTCGGTATTGGAACTTTTGTTGTTTCCAGAACACTTTAACAACATTGTAGACGAGTGTAGGATGAATACCACACGCCACATTGTAGGAGACGTTTTGAAAACGTTGCTACACGACGGTTTGGTTTCTCCACTGATTCGTGAAGAAGATGGAAACTTTCAGCGTAGCATCGGTTATGATTCAGACGACATGGAGGCGTTTTATTACCAAATTACGGCTAAAGGGATAGACATATTAAGCGCCCATAATCAGGTAAACTAAACCGACAATCAAGCCTGCCCAAAGCGTGATTAAACCAATCGCTGAAAAGAAAATTGGAAGGCCAAAAGACCCAGTCGCAGCAGTCATTAGCGCCAATGAAAATCCTGAGCCAGAAATGATCATGAGAATGTTAAACGCTTTTTTGACCTGGTTCCGTTTGGCGAAAGTTTTTGATCGTAATTTGATCGGATTTATTCTATTCTGCTTGGTGTTTTCAACGAATTTGAAAACAAAGTAGCCGATAATAAGTAAAGCCAACCCCAGCAACAGCCCAATATTAAAAAAATTGTATAAAGGTGTAATCAGGAGAGCCACATTCATACCTGAAGCAATGGCAAACATGGTTCCTGATCCTTTGATTAAGCTTTTGTCTACTTCGTAAGGAGACACAGTATCTGCTTTAATAACTGAATCAATATGTATGGCTGGCGTCGGGTCAGATTTTATTACTTTTTCAACTTCAAAAGGGGTAAGTGCATGTTCCCTTTTGATGTCGATGTTATTCCCCATCGAAGGGCCGTTTAAAGTTTTTGGAACTACGATTATGGCAGAAGCGTCCATAGCTCTTGCCTTTCTTGGTTGTACATAATGTCCAGAACTTACAAATTTATTTGACTGATGGCTGAACTTATGTACCCTTGGGATATGACTGTGTCTTTGCGCACAGCCGAAAAGCAGTGTTACAATAAGGACAATAAGGAGTGAAATTTTTCTCCTATTTCGTTTCATTTTTCAAGGTATTGACAACCTCAAAACCGAGCCTCTTCCCAGTAGCAATTCCGGTAGGGTTGTTAAAGTAGTTTTTCTGTTGCACTGTAATTTGGTTTAATGCGTCTGTTGGTGGTACAAATAAATCAAAATCTAAGCAGTATAACATACATTGTTCAATGATGTTGTGCCGATGTTGTTTTTCCAATTTATGTCGACCTAGTTCTTTGTATAAGAAACCCAATTGTCGTTTACCTTCCACGTAAAAATCATTTTCACTGTTAACGAATACACGCGCAAGCAGATAACCTTCATCACCAAGGCGATTGTACTTGATTGAATCACTTAAAAAGTTGTAAATCTGAATCATGCCAAAATAACCACGATTTGGATTTTCTTTAACATAGGTACTTTTATTAATGGCATGTTTAGGCGGAAACGCAAAAACATTGGTGTGCAATAAAAAAACAATGGTGTCGCCAGAAAATTTTAAATGGAATTCGAAATCTCCAAAGCTGTTTAAATTAATCTCAACACCTTCCGCATTGCTTAAAATTTTGGGAGCCAATGTGTCAACAACGTTAAGCGCACAGGTCTTGAACTCGTTAAACACCTTAAGCGAATGACCATAAACATCTTGCTTGAGATTTGCTTTATTGTTAAGTCCAGTGAGTATTTGTTCGATTTTATCAGACATCAAAGATTTTATTTAAACTAAAAAGTGCATTGTCGTGCAAACAAAGTTATCTAAAAATTGTAATCATAGTAAATACTTTTGTAATGATGCGTGATGCTATTTGATGTGTATGTTGACTTCCGTGATTAGCTGCTGTATCTATTTGTAAATCAAAGTTTTCCGATAGACCAAAGCGGGTGATTCTAAGTCAAAAATAATTATTGAGTACGCTTAAAATTAATGCACAAAAAAGAGTAATTTCGCACTACCTAAAACCAGCATATTTCAATGTCAAAAACAGCCCATTTATCGTTCGAAGGAAAAGAAGTTGATATCCCTTTAATTGAAGGTTCAGAAAAGGAAATTGGTTTAGATATTTCTAAACTAAGGGGAGCTACCGGTGCTGTTACTGTTGACGTTGGATTTAAAAACACGGGTAGCACAACAAGTGGTATTACGTACCTGGACGGGGAAAAAGGTATTCTACGTCACAGAGGGTACTCTATCGAGCACCTTGCTAAGAACGCAACATTTTTGGAAGTTGCTTACCTGTTGATTAATGGTGAGTTGCCAAACGAAACAGAATATGCTGATTGGGATCACCAGATAAGACATCATACATTGGTTAATGAGGATATGGAGAATATCTTCAAGGCTTGGCCTACGGGATCTCACCCAATGGGACAGTTGACTGCTATGATTTCTTCACTGTCGTCTTTTTATCCTGATTCATTGGATCCAAATAGATCTGATGCTGAAACGCACAGAACTATTCGACGCTTAATTGCAAAAATGCCAACCATTGTTGCCATGTTGCATAAGAAGGCTGTAGGTCATCCAATCATCTATCCACAAAACAAGCTGGACTATACGTCAAACTTTTTGAACATGACGTTCAAAAACATAACGGAAGAATACGAAATTGACCCGGTATTTGTTGAAGCGATGAACAAATTGCTGATTCTGCATGCTGATCACGAACAAAATTGTTCTGCGTCGACGGTAAGAATAGTTGGATCATCTCATGCGAACTTATACGCTTGTATTTCTGCTGGAATTGCAGCGTTATGGGGGCCATTGCATGGTGGCGCAAATCAGAAAGTAATCGAGATGTTGGAAGCGATCAAAAATGATGGTGGAGACGCTCAGCGTTACATTGAGAAAGCAAAAGACAAAAACGACCCATTCAGATTAATGGGTTTTGGACACAGAGTATATAAGAACTATGATCCTCGTGCGTTGATTATTAAGAAATCAGCGGATGATATCATGGAGAAAATGGGCATCAGTGACCCTGTTCTTGATATTGCAAAACAATTGGAGGAAACAGCGTTAGCGGATCCTTACTTTGCTGAAAGAAAGTTGTTCCCTAACGTTGACTTCTACTCCGGAATTATCTATCGAGCAATGGGCTTCCCTGTTGAAATGTTTACCGTTTTATTTGCCATGGGGCGTCTTCCAGGTTGGATCGCGCAATGGAAGGAAATGAGAGACCAGAATCAACCTATCGGTAGACCACGTCAGATTTACACAGGACCAGTAGCACGTGACTGGGTCCCAATGGAAAAACGCTAGTCGTTTAATTTTGGATTGTTGACATGGCGTGTGCCATCACGCGTCGATTTTTTTTCAAGATTCTTTTCAAGTGCAGAGGTTAAATCAACACCCGTTTGATTGGCTATACAAATTAGAACAAATAGGACATCAGCCAATTCATCTGGAAGTGACTTTTTAAGGTCAGTCTGTTTAGCACTTTGCTCACCATAAATTCGTGCCATAAGTCGGGCAACTTCACCAACTTCTTCCATTAACAAGGCCGTATTGGTTAACTCGTTAAAGTACCTTACACCGATGGTGTTAATCCAAGTATCAATATTTTTTTGTGCGTCCTTTATTGTCATAATGCAAAGGTAGTCGTTGTATATTTGCATCGCATTTGCGATGGCAAACAAATTGGTCTATATCACCCGAAAGGAACACTTCAATGCAGCACACAAGCTGTATAATCCCAAATGGTCTGAAGAAGAAAATGAAGCAATTTTTGGTAAATGTGCTAACAAAAATTGGCATGGGCATAACTTCGATTTGTATGTCACCGTTAAGGGTTCGCCAAATGACGATACCGGATTTATTATGGATCTAAAGAAACTTCGTGATATTATTAATGATTACGTCGTGGATGTGTTGGACCATAAGAATTTGAATTTAGACGTCCCATTTATGGAGAATAAAATGGCGTCAATAGAAAATTTAGCCATTGGTATCTGGGAACAAATTGAACCACATATTGATAATTGTAAACTACATAGAATTAAGTTGTGGGAAACCCATAATAACTATGTAGAATATTTCGGAGAAGAAAATTAAAACAGCACCTATGTTCAAGGCTTCAGTAAACCAACGTCATACATTTGATATCGACAGTAAGAATGTCAATAAGGAACCTGTTTCATTCGATTGTCAATTATTGCCCAATGGAACGTATCACATTATTCTAAATAATCAATCGATTTCGGCTGAAGTGATTGACATCGATTACAATAATAAATCAGTGAATCTTTTGCTCGACAAACAAAAGTTTAGTGTTCAAATAGAAGATGATTTTGATATGTTATTGTCTAAAATGGGCATGGACAAACAAGCCGCTGATAAAGTTTATGAAATAAAGTCACCGATGCCAGGACTTGTTCTTGAGATTAAGGTAAAAGAAGGAAATCATGTGGAAGAAGGTCAGCCCTTGATGGTTCTAGAAGCCATGAAGATGGAGAACGTTATCGCGTCTCCAAACGAAGGTGTGGTGTCTAAAGTTGAGGTTGAAGTACAACAAAAGGTTGATAAAAATCACGTCCTTATTAGATTTGTATAAGGGTAGCATGTTGCAGCTTATTTACTCCTATAGTTAGAACTAACTATTTTCTTCCTAATGACTACAGTATATGTAGACACTGTGTAAACAAACACGCATTCAACGTGTCTGTGGTCGCAACTAGTTTTTATTTTTGCTAAAAGTATTTTCATGATACATTTAATATTGTCCGCAGCGTTGATGCTGGGTCTGTCAATTGGCGCTAGCGCACAAATTGACTCGTTAGCGATCGCTCAAAAGAATCAAGAACTGGCAGATGCAAAAGTTGCCTTAGCTCAAGCTCAAGCAGCAGTTGATGCCATTAACAGCCAATTAAAAGCTTTGCAACCTGAGCAAAAGTGGAAATCGGGTAGGGTCGTGAGTTTGAATTTTAACCAAGGTTCGTTTAATAATTGGTCTTTAGGGGGTGTCAACGCAGTATCGTTAACAACACTGGCCAATGGCTTTGCCAATTACAAATTCGCCAATTGGACTTGGGACAATAACTTGGATTTGGCATATGGTGTTGTAAAAAATAAGGGAGAAGACGTAAGAAAGAATGAAGACAAGATTGACTTCCAATCTAAACTAGGAAGGAAAGCTTCGGATAAAATAAGCTGGGCTGTTTTGACACGTTTTGAGAGTCAATTTGACCAAGGCTTTGACTTTAATGATGAGAATGATATCAGGCCTGTTATTTCGAGGTTTATGTCGCCAGCCTATTTAAAGCTCTCTCTGGGAATTGATATAAAACCTACCGATAAGTTATCGGTTTACGTTTCACCTGCTGCTGGGAAATGGACGTTTGTTACAGATGACAGTATCGCTGCTCAAAATATATATATACCGAGTACCCACGATAACCCAAATAGAAGAGGGGAGTTTGGAGCATTAACGTCGTTCATATACCAAGATAAAGCGATTCTGAAAAACGTAGGATTGAGAACTAGCTTAGAACTGTTCAACAACTATACTGATGTTGTGAAAGAGAATCAAGGCAACATTGACGTTGATTGGCAAGTGCGGTTTGATTTTAAACTTGGTAAATATATTGGCGCGAACGTGTTTACGCATTTAAAATATGATCACGATACCAAAATTGAATACGACCCGGTAAATAAGCCAGGTGTAAAAGGACCTCGCACGCAGTTCAAAGAATTGTTTGGCTTAGGTTTTCAGTACAAGTTTTAGGCGCTGTTAATAAGCGTTATGAAGCCCTACAGAAATGTGGGGCTTTTTTGTTTCAAAAACATTAGTGTTTGTCCAAACTATCAGCGTTTATCATGTGTTATATTTAACATCAAATTATTTTATAATGAAACTTAGAAATTTACTTATTCTTTTAGCGTTGGCGGGTACAGCAAACGCACAAATCAGTGTTCCTGCACCTAGTCCTTTGTCGACAGTTGAACAAAAGGTGGGTTTGACCGATGTTAGTATTACGTATTCGCGTCCAAGTATGAAGGGAAGAACAATATTTGGAGATCTTGTACCTTATGGAGAAATGTGGCGGTTAGGCGCTAATGCGAGCACTAAAATTGAAACATCTGATGACATTTCAATCAACGGACATGACGTGCCTGCTGGAACGTATGCGTTATATGCTATTCCAAACCAAGATAAGTGGACAATAGTGATTCATTCAAATACGAGTTACTGGGGTACAGGAGGCAGCAAATACAAAACGGAAGAAGACCTAGTACGTTTTGATGTAGAAGTTAATTCAAAGTATCCTGTAGCTACAGAGACGATGACGTTTCAGTTTTCTAATTTAACAACTGAGGGTTGCAACATTGAGTTACTTTGGGCCAATACACAAGTTTTGCTTGATGTAAAAACCAATACGGATGAGCAGGTATCAAAAGAAATTGACATCAAAATGAAAGGTGTTAGTTCTGCGACCTATTATCAATCGGCCCGTTACTACTATAACAACGACAAGGATATGGACAAGGCATATGAGTGGATTAAGCTAGCCCTTGTAGATAACGAAAAGTTTTGGATGGTACGTCAAAAGGCGCTGATTGAAGCAAAATTAGGGAAGTATAAAGACGCTATTGAAACAGCAAATAAGTCTAAAGAACTGGCTGAAAAAGCAGGGAACGAGAATTACATGCGTATGAATGAAAAGTCCATTGAAGAATGGTCCAAAAAGAAATAACGGATTGTGTTATAAATAAAAAGCCCTTCAATTGAAGGGCTTTTTTTATGTGCTATTTTTTCTTTTTATGCCTATCTACGGTTGGCCGGTACATGACTTCAAGCGATTCGCCTGTCCGAGGGTATCTATACAGGTAATGACCTTTATCGTAGTGTCTTCCTTGAAATTTCAATCTAGGAGAAACAGTCATCAACAACCAATCTTCCCCATCAAGCGTGAAGTATTTGTGTTGGAATACGTTGAATTTGTCGAGCATAACACCTTCTACGGTAAGCCACATTTCTAGGTGTAAACTTCTTCCATCGTTTAGGGTAGCTATAGGTATACGCTTGGTGTGTTTTTTAAGGATACCTGATCGTATAACATCTCCTCCCGTTTCTAGCGTATCTCCATTGTATATAATGGTGTAGATGCGTAGTTCATATTTGTATTTTTTGGCAAAACTATTAAAGCTAAACAGGCACAAACATGCCACAGCCAATAAGGATTTTAGTGATATGTGTTTTCATCATACCCAAATTTAATATGCTTGGATGGTGAAAACGACGCAGGAATTGGTGGATAAGTACCTACGAGTTCATTGATATCAAGAACTCGTCATTGTTTTTTGTGCCTTGCATTTGCTTGAGCATCATGTTCATAGCTTCTTCGCTATTCATGTCGGCCAAGTAATTACGCAACACCCACATGCGTTGGTTGGTTACTTTGTCAAGCAATAAGTCTTCTCGACGTGTGCTACTCGAAATAATATCAATGGCTGGGAATATGCGTCGGTTAGAAAGCTTTCTATCCAATTGTAATTCCATGTTACCCGTACCTTTAAATTCTTCAAAGATTACTTCGTCCATTTTAGAGCCTGTATCAATTAAAGCCGTAGCGATGATGGTCAAAGAACCTCCATTTTCGATGTTTCTAGCTGCACCAAAAAATCTTTTTGGCTTGTGAAGTGCATTGGCATCCACACCACCTGATAATATTTTTCCTGAAGCGGGTTGTACCGTATTGTACGCTCTTGCCAATCGGGTGATAGAATCCAGTAAAATGACCACATCGTGCCCACATTCAGTAAGGCGTTTTGCCTTTGATAATACAATATTTGCCAGTTTAACATGCTTTTCAGCTGGCTCGTCAAATGTTGAAGCAACTACTTCTGCCTTAACACTTCTTGCCATATCGGTGACCTCTTCAGGACGTTCGTCTATCAGAAGAATAATCATGTAGGTTTCTGGATGGTTGGCAGAAATTGCATTGGCAACGTCTTTTAACAAGTTGGTTTTACCTGTTTTAGGTTGTGCGACAATTAATCCTCTTTGACCTTTACCTATCGGCGTGATAAGGTCTATGATTCTTGTAGAGTAATTACTTGCGTTGTACTCTAAGTTGAATTTTTCTTCTGGGAATAAAGGCGTCAAATGTTCGAAAGAAACACGGTCTCTAACCAAGGCTGGAGACTTGCCATTGATCATCTCTATTTTAATAAGAGCGAAGTACTTTTCACCCTCCTTAGGCGGGCGAATAGTGCCTTGTACAACATCACCGGTTTTTAAGCCAAATGACTTAACCAAATGTGGTGGTACATAAACGTCATCAGGAGATGGCTGGTAATTGTAATCGGCAGATCGTAAAAAGCCATATCCATCCTGTATCGTTTCTAAAACACCTTGGGTGCTAACAACACCTTCCAATTCAAGATAATTCAACAGGTTGTCACGCATTTCTTTGCGTTTCTCCTTTTCAGGATCGCGCTCTCTTTGTGGCCGATTATTTGATTTGTTGCTGTGGTGGCTGTCCTTATTATTGTCTTTTAGATTGTCTTTTTGACTGTTGTCACGCTGATTTTTGTTAGGAGCCTCGTTGTTGTCCATGGCTTCAATGATGCGTGCATCGTCGTCAGACTTTTTATTGTCGTTTTGATTCGACTGGCGATTGTCTTTTTTTCTTTCAGATTTATCGCCTGAATGCTGTTTTTTATCTCCGTGTTGGTTCGAAGGTTTATCCTGTTTTTGATTACGCGGTCTTCTTTCGCGAGGTTTAGGTTTGTCTTCAGAATCTTGAGTTGATTTCTCTGATCTTTCATTCTTTGCCTTAGGTTTTTCACCTTGTTGTTTGGCAGGTTTTGCCGGCTTAGCTGGCTTTGTAGGTTTGTCGGGTGCTGCCGGTGTTTTTATGGCTTGCTCTTCTAATATTTTGTAAATGAGGTCCTGTTTTTTTAGGCCTTTACTGTTAATGTCTAGTTTGGTTGCAATTTCTTTAAGCTCAGAAACGAGCATGTCGTTAAGCGTTATAATATCAAACATATGAAGTGATACGTGTTGTTATGATTTTTAATAATTGTGATTCTAATAATAATCGCGAAAGGGTTCGGAAATGTTGTAGAAAAAAAGAATACCTGATCGGGACTCTCTGATGCAATGATAGGTGAATTAATTGAAAACTAAAAGGAGAGTTTTGTTTTTAGAACCATCGGTAATCGAATGTTTTGGGTCAGCGCTGAAGTGTCAAAAAAAGTGTACTTATGGCAGAAATGTTGATAAAAACTTGCATTTGGCTGACATTATCGTAACATTTGGACTTGTAGAAGTAGTGTGTAATTGGGTTTTTGTCCTAAAAGCCCTTTTAATTTTAGTTTTATTCTCTCCCCATTCTGGGCAGAGGTGACTCTGTTTCTACGATTTTTTTAGAACAAATAGAATTTAGATTTATGAAAAAATTTTACTCATTTTTATTGGCTATTGGCGTAATTATTTTGTTAATTCCATCGGAGGTTTCTGCTCAGACGTATACGTATGATCAGTCCAAATCGTCCCTAAATGTAGGAAACCCTGGTACTCTTCGCGGTACTGCTTATGATTACACTACGACTGGGGGTACAATTATCCATCGAGGTAATTCAGGTCCTAATGGATCTACGGGTAGCTACAACTCAACCAATTACTGGTCTGTAGCACGCGCAATCCCATTTCCTTTCAAGTTTTATGGCGCGACGGTTGATTCGTTTTGTGTCTCCAAAAACGGTCTGTTGACGTTTTCAACAAACGTTGCGGGAACGGCAGTGAACACAGCATTGAATTCAAATTCGGCTTTACCAAATACGAATTTGCCCGATTCAACTATTGCGTATTTCTGGGAATCCATGGGTACAAACATTTCTTCGAGGGATTACATTTATTCGATTCCTTATGGATCAACAGGGAATAGGCAATTATGGATTTTGAATTATTCATGGAAACTTGGTAATTCAAGCTATGCATACTTTGCAGTTGTATTAGATGAAAAGACAAACGATATCTACGTTGTAGATATGAACTATTTTTACAGCTCAAGCGCACTTACCATGACGGTCGGAACTCAATTGTCCTCTACGTCAGCAGTGCAAGTTAATTCTGGACTTAACTCTTCTGCAGGTTCGCCAAATATAATTTTCGGTAGTGGAGGCTCTGTGCATAGCAATAATGAGTATTACATATTTGAAGAAAAACTACTAGTTACAGATGATATGTCGGTCGTGGAAATGGATAACCCTAGTGGAGCCATATGTAGCACATCCGATTCTATTAAAGTAAAAGTGAAAAATGAGGGAACCAATGCGGTGACCGATTTCGATGTTGAATGGTCTGTTAATGGGACTAGTCAATCCACATATTCATATAGTGGCTCTCTTGCTTCGGGTGCATCAACAACAGTAAATCTCGGCAGTTATACCTATGGAACATCAACATCAACGTTCAATTTTCAATTTAGAACGGATGATCCTAATGGAAATACAGATAAAAATCTAGCCAATGATACCGTGAAAAAAACGCTCAAGAAAGGGCTCTCCGGTAGTTATACTGTTGGAACGTCTTCCAGTAATTATGCAACCATGGCGGCAGCAATGGCTGATTTAAAAGCTTCTGGTGTATGCGGTCCCGTAACAATGAATATTGCAAAAGGCACATATACAGGTCAGGTTGCATTAGAAGGTGATATCTCAGGAGCGTCGTCAGCAAATACCATAACTTTTAAATCAGCTACGGGTAAACAAGCAGATGTAATTTTTGCTTACTCATCTACTGGAACATCTAAATTAACAACATTCCTATTAAAGAATACGTCCTATATAATTATGCGTGACGTGACATTTGAGGCGAAAGGTACATCTTACGGCTGGCCTACCCAGGTTTGGTCTGCGAGTAACATTTCGTTCATTAATTGTCACTTTAAGTGTAAATACATAGGAACGTCATCATATAATAACAACTTAGTAATCAATGGTAGCGCGACAAGTTATTCAACTGGCTCGTTAAATCATGACATTACAGTAGATAGCTGTACGTTTACAAACGGAGGTTATGCTGCTTGTTCTAGCTACGGATCAGGAACAGCAAGTTTTTCTAATGGTTTAACCTTTACGAACAATACACTTATAAACTCTGGATATTACGGATTAAGAATATACTATCAAGGTGCACCTCAAATTTCTAATAATCATATCACAATGAGATCAGGTGCTTGGTGTGGAATTTACATGTACTACGTAAAATCAACCTCGACAGTACCAGTAAGAATTAATCGAAACCAGGTGTATAAATCTAGTTACTATGGCATTTATATGTCTTCATGTGATAACTCATCGTCACAACAAGGTGAATTATATAACAACATTATCGGTAACTTTTCGGGCGCTCCAACTTATTATGGTATTTATAACTTTAGCAGTGATTACTGGAGAGTATATCACAATACAGTGGACGTGCGCGCTTCTAGTTCTTCAACTATTAGAGCTTGTTACTACACTTCCGTAAGTTATTCGGATATTAGAAACAATATCTTTAGTATTCAAAGTTCAGCTTCGTCATCAAGCCACTATGCACTTTATAATACGAGTTCGCCAAGTACAAATAGAAAGTGTGACCACAATGTATATTACAATCCAAATGGTACATATTTAATTTATTCTGGAGGATCCAGAACAGCGTCTGTTCTAAATAGCTATAGTACTGCTGGGGATGGAAATTCTATTAACAAAATGCCTCCATTTAAAAGTGCTTCAGATGCACATTTAAGTGATGGTTGTTTTGATAAGGTCGATGCCTTAATGGGGGTGTCTGAAGACATTGATGGAGATAGCAGGGATCCAGTTTTCCCTCATCCAGGTGCGGATGAAGTAGTATTGTCGTCTAACGATGTTGGAGTTGTGTCTATTGAATCACCTTCAGGGACTGTATCTTCAGGAACACAAACGGTTAGAGTAATTGTTAGAAACTACGGAAGCAATTCAGTTTCTGGATACAATGTAAGCTACAAAGTAGCCGGTGGTTCAAGTGTAACACAAGCGGTGTCCGGTACACTGGCAAGCTGTTCGAATGATACCATTACGTTTACAACGACTTTTAGTCATACAGTTGGGTGTACCAATCTCAATGCTTGGACGTCAGCACCGAATACAACAACAGATGGGAATGTGTCTAATGATACTGCTACTTCAAGTTTTGGTGTAGCCATGTCTGGTACGTTCACGGTTGGTGGAACTAGCGGAGATTTTAGCACATTTGGAGAAGCGGTTGACGCCCTTAACTGTGCTGGAATATCAGGAGCAGTGGTATTTAATGTAGTTTCTGGTACGTATACGGAACAAGTTAACCTTGGCAGTTATACAGGTAGTTCATCAACGAATACAATTACCTTCCAATCAGCTAGTTCAAATACTACAAAACCAGTTTTACGATTTGCAACCACATCAGCTACAAACAATGGTGTCCTGAATTTTAGTGGTTCGTCAAACATAATTTTCAAAGGGATTCATGTTAAACAAACAGCGACAACTTCAACTTCAATGAATTATTGTGCAGTGGTAACCATGGCTGGAAGCAACAGTTCATTAACTATAGAAGATTGTAAGTTAGAAGGAATAACACCAACTTATACGTATTATAATTATTCATCAATCATTTATGATGGAACGGGTACAGGTAATATGAGTAACGATATCATTATTAAGAATAATGAGTTGATCAAGGGATCATATTCTATTTATACTTTTGGTGGTAATACTGGTACACTTCAAAGAGGATGGGTGATTACAGGGAATACGATTTCAGGATTTGTAAATTACTCTTTGTATTGCTACTATTTAACTGGTTTAGAAATTTCGAACAATACGATCACAAGCTCACTATCCACTGGTATCTATGCCAGATATTGTGATGGAGCCATGAAGATTACCAATAACAGAATCACTGGAGTAACTTCAGGATATGGTATCTATATGTATTATTGTGATGCCACCAGCGGCTCACCTGCACTGGTTGCCAACAATACAATTCAAGTTGGAAACGGCTACTCGTATGTGAGGGGCATGTATGTGCAATACTGCAAGTATCAAAAGATTTTGCACAACACGGTTGTTAACAATACGACTTACGCTTCAACTACTTATGGTGCGGGTTATTTCTATTTTACTTCGTCCTATCCAGGTAATGAATTAAAGAACAACATTTTTGTTGCGAATAACGGAGGCTACTCAGTATACTTATACTATAGTGGTACAAATCATTATTTTGCTGCACTTGACTATAACATTTACTACAGTACAGCAACTGGAAGTCATATTTACGCTGGAGGAAATTACTCGTCTGTAGCTGCATATAAATCAGCAAAGTCTGGAAAAGATCCTAACAGTTTTGAAGAGAAACCACCTTTTAAATCAAGTTCTGACTTGCATTTAGCCGATGGTTGTTTTACCAAAGTTCCTTCTGTTTCAGATGTAACCACAGACATGGATGGTGCAACACGTAACACCACATCTACGCACCCAGGTGCCGATGAGGTAGAAACTGGGGCATTAGACGCTGGGGTTACCGAAATCCTTTCGCCAAAAGGAATTGTTAGTTCAGGTAGTCAGACAGTAGAAGTAGTTGTGAAAAACTTTGGAACTACAACAATTTCAACATTGACGGTGTCATACACAGTTGGCACGACAACAAATTCTCAAACTTTTGGTGTGAGTTTAGCTGGATGTACAGCTGATACATTGACATTTACAACAGGATACAATCATACTGGGGGATGTGCGAGCATATCTGCTAAAACAAGCGATCCGAATGCTTTAACCGATGCAGTGCCTTCAAATGACGAAGGACCATCACAATCGTTTGGCGTATCTGTATCAGGTACCTTTACTGTAGGTGGAACAAGTGGCGATTTCTCAAGCTTAAGTGACGCCATTGAAAATTTACTTTGTGCAGGCATTAGCGGTCCAGTAACCTTAAATGTGGTTAGTGGTACTTACAACGAACGTGTTTCGTTACTGCCAATTTCTGGAATGTCTAGTACCAATACGGTTACTATTCAATCACACCCTTCAAACACGTCGATGCCAATTGTACAAAGTGACAATGGAGGTTTAACAAACAACGTGATTTTGTTCAATGGATCATCCTACTTTACAATTGATGGTATTCATTTTAAGGCAAACAATGCCACTTATAATCGTGTGGTTGAAATGCAAGGTTCAAACTCAAACATTACCATTAAAAACTGTAAGCTGGAGTCTCAAACTGTCTTCACAACAAGTAGCAATAGTTATATAATTTACGATCGGACTGGATCAGCAAACATGTCCAACAATATCAAAATTATGAACAATACGCTAACGGGCGGTTCATATGCTATATATAACTATGGTGGAGGTACTTCTTCTACTGACCTACAAGACGGTTGGGTGATATCAGGGAACACAGTCACTGGTTTCGCTTATATGGGTGTTTATAATTTGTACAACAAAAATTTAATCTTAACTAATAACACCATAACTACAAAGTCTACCTATTCCACAAACTTATACGGAACCTATTTTAGGTATTGTGATGGAGCCATGGTAATTTCAGGAAACCACGTAGATATTGATCGTGGAGGTTATGGAATGTATATGTATTACTGTGATGCAACGTCGACTTCGCCTGCAGTCATTAGTAATAATTACCTCAGAATTGGTAATGGTACTTCATGGAGTAGAGGAGTATTTGCTTATTACGGTTCTTACCAGAATTGGTATAATAATACCTTCCGCTCATTTAGCTCTAGTTCGTATTCTTCATCGAACTCATATGCTACCATGCGCCTCTATTATACAAGCAATACATCAATATTCAGAAACAACATCGTTTCAAATTATGGTGGTGGTTATGCGCTATACTTTTACAACCCGACTTATGTGAAATCGGATTATAACAACATACATAGTACAAGCACAGGGTCACATATATACGCAGCTGGAACATACTCTAGCTTAAGTGCATACCAAACAGCTAAAGGGACTGACTTAAATTCTTTTGACAAGGATCCTAAGTTTAGCAGTTCTCCTGTTTACCAGCCAAATCAAGAAGAATTCTTTAACGCGGGTGATTCAACTGGTTTAACTGTTGATATTGACAGCAACTCAAGACCTGCTGCGATGTCTACAATTGGTGCGTTGGAAATCAACCCAGACTTAAACATAATAAGTGTTGCAGGTGATTCTGCTTGTGGAACTATGAATTCCGCTTCGACGGTGACCGTAACATTCAAAAACGAAGGAGACATCATACAACAAATGGCTAGTTTCAACGTATCACTTGATACTTTTGCCGCTGTTCCAGTAACAATTACTGGGCCGTTTGCAAAAGGTATGACGTACACCAGAACATTGCCTGTCACGTTAGACCTTAGCGGGACATCTGCCAATGTGATAACGGTAAGTCATACTGGTGGTGATGTAGATGCAAGTGATAATTCAGCAAGTACTTCGGTACCTTACTGGGCGTATCCAGTATCTTCATTTACTCAAGCAGACTCTTGTTTAGGAGATGCCATGAGCTTTACAAATACAAGTACAGTGGCAACAGGTTCAATTGCGTCAACAGACTGGATGTTTGGTGATGGCGGAACAGCGGCTACAACAAATCCAACACACACATACGCAAGTAATGGTACTTATACGGTTACTATTATGAGTGAGTCTAATGTTGGATGTAGAGATACAGTTACGCAATCTATAAACGTACTTACTGCTTTGGCGGCTGGTACTATATCAAGTGCGTCAACAATCTGTTACAATGCAGCCCCATCGATGCTTACATCTACTGCTGCTGCTTCAGGCAGTGCTGGTGCTTACCAGTATCAATGGCAGTCGTCAACAGACAATGTTACCTTTAGTGACATATCTGGTGCTACTGGTGCAGATTATACAAGTGGGTCGTTAACAACAACTACGTATTTCCGCAGAGCGGTAACAACCGACGTAGGTTGTGGACCATCTTATACAGGAAGTTTAAAAATTACGGTGTACAACAAATTGGCAGGAGCTGTTATAGGTTCAGACCAAAATATTTGTTTCAATACGATACCTGGCACCATTAGCCAAGGTGCTTCTGCTACAGGTGGAGATGGAACATGGACGTACCAATGGGAATCTTCAAGTAACGGAACTTCTTGGAGCTCTGTTGCCGGTGCAACAGCAACGAGTTACTCACCTGGTGTATTAACATCAACAACCTACTATAGATTAATGTCTATTGGAGGATCAGGATGTGGTTCAGTGGCTAGTAATGCAGTGAAAATATTGGTTTATAATGATTTGTATGCTGGATTAGTAGGAAACGACCAAAGTGTTTGCCCTCAAAGCCCAGCCAGCACAATGAACGGCACAACAAACCCTTCAGGTGGAGACAACTCATATACATACCAATGGCAGTCTTCTCCAGATAACACGACTTGGTCAGATATCTCAGGAGCTACTTCTGCATCGTTTACCTCTACTACAGGTTTGACGTCAACTACATTCTATAGAAGAAATGTAACTTCAGGAAGTGGTTGTGGTACTAAGCCTACAAACACTGTAAAGATTACGATAGCACCATTGCCTAAGTCATCATTTATTGTTGCAAACCATTGTTTCAATGATGTGATGCCAGTTACCAATAACTCGACTGTGGCTACAGGGTCATTAACCCGGTTTGCTTGGGATTTCGGTAACGGAAACACAAGTACAGTACGTGTACCGGCATACGTTTATGCAACAAGTGGTATTAAAACGGTTAAGTTAAAGGTAACGTCGAATATTGGTTGTGTTGATTCATCATCAAGCACAGTGAATGTGTCTAATGTACCAACACCAGCCTTTACTAAAGTATTTGATTGTGTTAAGGAAGAAGTGTTGTTTAAGAATGCAACTTCTGTGAACTGT
>Ga0055584_100002281_pt1 | contig 19000 bp, 24 predicted proteins | sample OSDHelmetaG_FD_58716 | JGI IMG/M metagenome (GOLD analysis project Ga0055584, IMG submission 58716) | Pelagic marine sediment microbial communities from the LTER site Helgoland, North Sea, for post-phytoplankton bloom and carbon turnover... | ecosystem: Environmental > Aquatic > Marine >... | reverse complement strand
TTCCGATGACCCCAATTGAACGGGACGTCATCCGTTCAACAAGGACGCTTCATGGAAAATTTCACGCCCGTTTCGGCCCTCATCGGCGGCAGTCTGATTGGCCTGTCCGCCGCCATCTTGCTGGCGGTCAACGGACGACTGGCCGGGATCAGCGGCATCCTGGCCGGGCTTGCGCCGCCGTCACGCGACGACACGACCTGGCGCGTCCTATTCGTCGTCGGACTATTGGGGGGTGCCGGAGCTTGGCTTGCTGTGACGGGTGGTCCTGTTGTGGCGTTCGATGTGGCCTGGCCCGTTCTGATACTCGGCGGGCTTCTGGCAGGGATCGGGACGCGCATCGGCGCGGGCTGCACATCGGGTCACGGCGTTTGTGGGCTCGCACGTTTGTCGCCGCGCTCCATGGTCGCGACGGCAACCTTTGTGGCCGTCGGTGCAGCGACGGTGTTTGTGTCGCGCCATGTGATTGGAGTTTGACCATGATACGCAACCTTGCCGCACTCGGCGCCGGCTTACTTTTCGGCCTTGGCCTCGCAATCTCCGAAATGGTCAATCCACTCAAGGTGAAAGCCTTCCTCGACGTTGCCGGCGCGTGGGACCCCAGCCTGGTCCTTGTCATGGGTAGCGCCGTAGCGGTTAGTTTCGTTGCTTTCCGCGTTATCTTGCGACAACCAAAGCCGATCCTTGCCACCCGCTTTGATCTGCCGACGCGGCGGGACATCGACCGAAAGTTGATTGGTGGTGCGGCCGTTTTTGGCGTGGGTTGGGGAATCGTTGGCTTATGCCCTGGTCCTGCGCTGTCCGCACTGGTCTACGGCGACATTGAGTCGGTCCTGTTTGTTGCGGCCATGATTGTTGGCCTCGCACTGGGTCCACGGCTCCTTGCGCTGATCGCCACCGCCCCTGTTGAAGGTGCGGCGCCAGGCTAGTCATTTTTCCAACGCGACTTTTGTCGCGAAATCTCCGTCGAAGTCCTTGAAACCGAGGCCGAAGTAGCCCCAGATTGGGGCATCTCGCCGTCGACTTGACGCCGTTGGCACCCGCTGACGACGCCATAACGGCAGGACCACCAACCGGACGCCCGGCCTATGGATTATTTACTCGTTGCGGTTGGCCTCCTCCTGCTCTTTTTCGGCGGCGACTTCTTGGTTCGAGGCTCGGTCGCACTGGCCCATCGCCTTGGCATTTCAACCTTGATCATTGCGCTGACCGTGGTGGCCTTTGGGACGTCGGCGCCTGAGTTGATCGTCAGTGTCGGTGCCGCCCTGAAAGGAGTGCCCGAACTTGCCATCGGCAATATTGTCGGCAGCAACATCGCCAACATTCTTTTGGTCCTCGGCTTGCCCGCGATTATCGCGCCGCTCGGCACCAGTGGAAAATCTGCTGGGCGCGATCTCGCGCTGGTCTTTGGGGCGAGCCTCCTCATCGCGATCTTGAGTTGGAACAACGTGATCGGGTGGTGGGAAGGCCTGGTGATGGTGATCCTGCTCATCCTTTTCTTGGGCTCAGCTTATTTCCTGGCTCGCCGCGATGCCGCGACGGCGAAACTTTATGAGGAAGAACTTGAGGAGTTCGAAGGCGGCCCCCAGAAAAAAGCGTTCATCGCGGCGGCCATTATTGGCGGCCTGCTCGCGCTTTTTGCCGGATCCACCATGCTGGTCGAAGGTGCTGTGAGTATTGCGCGTGAATTCGGCGTCTCTGAAGCCGTGATAGGCCTGACGTTAGTTGCCTTCGGTACTTCCCTCCCAGAACTCGTCACCTCGTTTGTCGCCCTGATCCGAAAACACGGTGATGTTGCCATCGGCAACGTGCTGGGCAGCAATATGTTCAACTTGCTTGGTGTCGGGGGGGTAACCGCAATGGTCACGCCGATCCCAGTCCCTGAGGCGATGCTGTTCTTTGATTTTCCAATCATGATCCTCGCGGTTCTCGTACTTGCTCCCTTCGTTTTCTGGCACCTGCGTTTTGGCCGAGTGGCCGGTGTCGTGTTCACCACCGCCTACGTTCTGTACGTGTGGTCGCAGTTCGCCGGGTTTTCCGGGATGCCAGCATGAGCCAAACCGGCGTCGCCCTTGTCACTGGCGGAGCCAAAAGGATTGGTCGCGCAATCGCCCTGGATTTGGCAACGCACGGCTGGTCGGTGGCGGTTCACTTTCACCATTCCGCCGATGATGCGGCCAGCGTAGTAACAGAAATCTCCGAAGCAGGTGGAAAGGCCGCCGCGCTAGGCGCCGACCTTGCCGAGCCGCGCGATACAGAGGATTTGATAAAAGGCGCGACTGCCGCGCTCGGCCCCGTCACCACATTGGTCAATAACGCGTCCGCCTTTGAACGCGATTCAATCGACGACTTTTCGACTGAACTATGGGATGCCCACCTCGACATCAACCTGCGCGCCCCTGCCATTTTGACCAAGGCGTTTGCGGGCGCCCTGCCCGACGGCCACGACGGCAACATCATCAACCTGATCGATCAGCGGGTGTGGAACCTGACCGGTGAATTCCTTTCCTACTCCGTCAGTAAAGTTGGCCTTTGGGGCCTCACTCAGATGTCGGCTATTGCCCTGGCACCACGGATTCGCGTCAATGGCATTGGCCCCGGCCCGGTGTTGCCCAGTAGTCGACAAAGTGCGGCCGATTTTGCGCGCCAATCCGCGGCAACCCCAATGGGCCGCAGCACCGCCCCGCAGGAAATTTGTGACGCCGTTCGCTATATACTCGGTGCACCGTCAATGACCGGGCAAATGATCGCTCTCGACGGTGGCGCCCACATGACCTGGAACACTGATAGCGCGGCCCCCCTCGAATGACCCCGGCCTCAACCGTCCACCCCCTACGGCTTGCCGACGCCGAGAACGGCGTGCGCCACGTCTTTGTGCGCGATCTCGTCGTTCAGGCTGAAATCGGGGTTCATCGGCACGAAAAGCGCGGCCGCCAACCCGTACGGATCAATATTGACCTGACGGTGAAGGAAAGTGGCCAGCCGCTCAGCGATCGGTTGGAAAACGTCGTGGATTACGAAACCCTGGTCGAGGGCGTCCAGGCGCTCATTGGCGCCGGGCATATCAATCTGGTCGAGACCCTCGCGGAGCAGATCGCAGGCCTTGCCCTGTCCGACAATCGGGTTGTGTCCACCCGCGTCCGGGTCGAAAAAATTCAAGTCATGAAGGATGCCGAAAGCGTTGGGGTTGAGATCGAACGGCGGCGCCCTCACCCAGAGCACTGATTTGGCTCACTGAATCGTGTCGTTGAGGTTGTGCACATGGCCCGCCGGACACTCCCGATAGGTGTGGCAGAATCGGTACAGTCCCAACGATATGAACTGCTTGATTTTGAAAGGCGCTGCAAAATCAGTGCGTTAGGGAACCTGCCCAATTTTTGAGCAACCCTCCCTGTGGCCAAAATTTTCCCTGCCAAAACAGCATCTAAATGCATTCGCCCACAAAGTTGCCCACAGGTTGATGAAAACCGTGGATGGTCCGCGCGGTGTCGGTGCCCTTCCCCGGCCAAGCGGATCGCCTGGGCGTTGACCCTTGCGGGCCCCATCGCGATATAACCAATCGATGACCGAACCCCCCGTCGACACCGAAGACAACAGCGCCGAGACCGAGCCGGCACCGGTCGACGGGCGGGCGGTTATACGGGACGCACTCAAATCGATGCCCGGGGTCCCCGGGGTTTACCGGATGCTCAACCGCCGGGGTGAAGTTCTCTATGTGGGCAAGGCCCGCAACCTGAAACGGCGGGTGGGCAGCTACGCCAACCGGACCGGACACACCAACCGCATTCTCAACATGATCGCCGCCACCGCCTCGATGGAGATCGTGACAACCCACACCGAGGTCGAAGCCCTGCTGCTTGAGTCGAACTTGATTAAACGGCTCAAGCCGCGTTTCAACGTTCTCCTGCGCGACGACAAGTCGTTCCCGTACATCATGATCCGGCGCGATCATGAATGGGCCCAGATCGCCAAACACCGCGGCGCGCGCGATCGGGACGCCGAGTATTTTGGCCCGTTTGCGTCGGCAGGCGCGGTCAATCGGACGTTGTCGGCACTCCAACGTGCCTTTCCCCTGCGGTCTTGTAGCGATTCAGTGTTCGAAAGCCGCACCCGTCCGTGCTTGCAGTATCAAATCAAGCGATGCGCCGCGCCGTGTGTCGGCCGCATTGAGAAAGACGATTACGAAGAAATCGTCCATCAGGCGCGTGACTTTCTGACCGGTAAAAGCCACGAGATCCAACAGCGCTTGGCCGCATTGATGACGACTTCGGCCGAGACCCGAGACTATGAGACGGCGGCTGTGTACCGCGACCGCATCAAGTCGCTCGCCCATATCCAGGCGCGCCAGGGCATCAACGTCCAGACCGTTGATGAGGCAGACGTCGTGGCGCTCCACCAAGAAGGCGGCCAGATCTGCGTGCAGGTCTTTTTCTTCCGCGGCGGCCAGAACTTTGGGAGCCGTGCGTACTACCCCTCGCATGCGCAGTCGCTCGAACCGCCGGAAGTCATGTCGGCATTCCTTGGCCAATTCTATGAGAGCCGACCTGCTCCCAAGCTGATTTTGACCAGCCACGACTGCGAACAATCCGACCTGGTTGCCGAAGCGCTTTCGGTCCGGGCCGGCCACAGCGTCAAAATCACCCGACCCCAGCGCGGCGAGAAAGCTGACCTGGTCCGGCACGCGCTCGACAACGCTGGCGACGCGCTGCGCCGTCGTATGGCCGAAAGCGCGACGCAGCGCGCCTTGCTGGAGGGCGTCGCGGAAACCTTCGGCTTGGACGGCCCGCCGGACCGGATCGAGGTCTACGACAACAGCCATGTCAGCGGGTCGCACCCGGTTGGCGCCATGATCGTCGCCGGGCCGGACGGCTTCATGAAGAACCAGTACCGCAAGTTCAATATTCGGAACGAAGAGCTGTCGCCGGGCGATGACTACGGGATGATGGTTGAGGTCCTGACCCGGCGTTTCAAACGGCTTCTCAAGGACGATGAAGACCGCAGCAGCGGGTTATGGCCGGGGCTGGTGTTGATTGACGGCGGCCGCGGCCAACTCAATGTGGCGAAAGGCGTGCTCGACGACCTGGGCCTGAGCGACGTACCGGTTGCCGGAATCGCGAAAGGCCCGGACCGTGACGCGGGTCGAGAGCGGCTTTTTCTTTCGGACGGCAGCGTGAAACGCCTCGAACCCCGCGACCCCGTGCTCTACTTCCTCCAGCGGATGCGCGACGAAGCCCATCGCTTTGCCATCGGCAGCCACAGAACGCGTCGCTCCAAGGCCATTGGGGCGTCGCCGCTGGATGAGATCCCGGGCATCGGGGCGCGCCGAAAACGTGCCCTGCTGCATCACTTCGGCTCAGCCGGCGAGGTTAAACGTGCTGGGTTGGTCGACCTTGAAAAGGTTGAGGGAATCAGTCGAAATGTCGCCAAGGTCGTTTACGGCTTTTTCCACGACGACACCTAGCAGCCTTCGCCGCATGGTATGGTGCGACCTCCAACGTATGCGGTGAACGCGGTGCCGAATCTTCCCAATATCCTGACGCTATCGCGGATTGCCACTATTCCGCTGATCGTTGCCGCGTTCTATTTGCCCGCACCCACAGCGAGTTGGACGACCTTCGCGCTGTTCGCCTATGCCAGCGTTACCGACTATTTCGACGGCATGTTGGCACGGCGTTGGGGGCAAACCACCGACTTTGGTCGTTTTCTTGACCCCATCGCCGACAAACTCCTCGTCGGCGCCGTTCTCGTCATGATGATCGCCTCGGGCGCCATTGCTGGTGCCACGGTGGTGGCGGCGTTGCTGATCTTGCTGCGCGAATTACTCGTGTCCGGTCTGCGCGAGTTTCTCGCCGGCAAGAACGTTGCCGTGCCGGTCAGCGGTTTGGCCAAATGGAAAACTGGCGTGCAGCTCGTTGCGATTGCCCTCCTGTTGCTCGCCGGCGTATCTCCTGTGATCGGAACGATCGGGGCGGTGCTGTTATGGGTCGCGGCGGGGCTAACGGTCTACACCGGCTACGATTACCTGCGTGGCGGCCTCGCCCACATGACACCCGGCGAAACGGAAACTAAATGAGCATGAAGGTGTTTGGCCTTGCCGGCTATTCGGGGAGCGGGAAAACCACATTGATGGTGCAACTGTTGCCGCTGATCGCCGACCGGGGTCTGACGGTGTCGACGATCAAGCATGCCCACCACGACTTCGATGTCGATCAGCCCGGAAAGGATTCGTTCGAACACCGAAACGCCGGTGCGACCGAAGTCATGGTGTCGTCAGCCAAACGTTGGGCACTGATGCACGAGCATCGCGTCCAACCCGAGGCGGACCTGGACGATCTATTGCGTCGTATGTCGCCCGTGGATCTTGTTTTGGTCGAGGGTTTCAAACGCGATCGCCACGACAAGCTCGAGATTGTGCGCGGCGACGATGCGACACCAAATCTAATCAAGACCGACCCCCATGTCGTGGCCTTGGCGAGCGACCGGCCCTGGCCCGAAGCGAATTGTCCGGTGCTATCCCTCGACGACCCGCGCGCAATTGCCGACTTCGTACTGCGCCATTGCGGTCTGATCGACTCCGTGGACCGGACGGCCTGACATGGCCCAGCTCGGCAACGATTGTTTTGCTCCGGGGCAGAACCTGATGACCACAGCCGACGCATTGGCGCTGATCGATCGGCAAGTCCAACCGGTGACAACCGCCGAACGGGTGCCCCTTACCGCCGCGCGAGGTCGAATTCTTGCAGCGGACGTTCAGGCTCAGGGTAACGTACCGCCCTACGATAACGCCGCCGTCGACGGCTACGCCTACCGCCATGCCGATCTCAAACCTGGCGCAAAAACGACTTTTCCAGTGATCGGCCGCGCAGCGGCCGGACATCCCTGGAAAGACCCTGTGGAACGCGGTCAAGCGGTGCGCATCTTTACCGGTGCCGTCATGCCGCCAGATCTCGACACGATTGCCATGCAAGAAGACTGCACCGCCGACGAAAATGCGGTGACCATTCCCACCGGACTCGCCAAGGGTGCCAACTGCCGCCGTGCCGGCGAAGACCTTGTGGCTGATTCCCGGGTGTTGACCGCCGGGCAGGTCTTGCGACCGCAAGATGTCGGACTTGCCGCGGCTGCGGGGCTGTCGCGTGTGACGGTGCAGGCCCCGTTGCGAGTGACTGTGTTCTCGACAGGTGACGAGGTCCGCGATGCGGGCGTACCTCTTCCTCCCGGCGCGATCCACGATTCGAACCGATACGGATTGATGGCCTTGCTGGACGGAATGGGATGCCGTGTCCGCGACCTCGGGATTTTATCCGACGACCTCGAAACAGTTACAGGCGCTCTCAAAGATGCTGCGACGTCGAGCGACCTCATCCTCACGTCGGGGGGCGTCTCGGTTGGCGACGAGGATCATATCCGACGAGCCGTTGAAGCCCTGGGCCAACTTCACTTCTGGCGCCTTGCGATTCGGCCCGGTCGACCGCTGGCCCTTGGTCACGTCCGCAACACGGCGTTCGCCGGCATTCCCGGCAATCCTGTCGCGGTCATGGTGACCTTCATGGTCTTCGTCCGACCGATCATCCGGCGCCTGGCCGGGGCTGGCGCGCAGCGACCACAGCGCTACCCGGTGTCGGCAGCGTTTTCTTGCCGCAAGAAGGTTGGCCGCCGCGAGTGGATTAGAGCAAAGCTCCAAGGCACCTCGGGCGATTTTCCAACGGCGTCGCGCTTTGAGCGCGACGGTGCCGGCATTCTCACCTCGATGGTTGAAAGCGACGGGCTGATCGAGCTGAGTGAAGAGGTTGCGCAAGTGACGCCCGGGGATATCGTGCCGTTCCTTCCCTATAGCGAGGTCCTGACGTGAGGTTGCTCTATTTTGCCTGGTTAAGACAAAAGATCGGGGTCGCTGAAGAGACCGTCGTTCTACCCAGCGAGATCACGACGGTTGGTAGTCTTTTGACGTGGCTCCAGGCGCGGAGCGATGCCCATGCGGAGGCGCTGTCGGACCTTTCCGTGGTTCGGGTCGCTGTTAACCAAGATTACGCGAGAGAAGCGGACGCCGTGTCCGACGCAGACGAAGTCGCCCTCTTCCCGCCGGTGACCGGAGGCTGATGTGATCCGCGTCCAGGAAGCCGACATCGACGTGGGTGCCGAGCTCACCGTACTTACCGGCTCCAATCACCGGATCGGTGGTATCGCGACTTTTATCGGCACGATGCGCGACTTCACCGACGGCCAAGCGGTAACGACGATGACGCTGGAACACTATCCAGGGATGACCGAAAAACAGCTCGAGGCGATCGAGCGTGAAGCCCACACGCGCTGGGACCTGGAAGCGACTTTGATCATCCATCGCTATGGGCGTTTCGCGCCCGGCGACCGGATCGTTCTGGTCGCGACGGCAGCGCCCCACCGGCAGGCAGCCCTCGACTCCTGCGCGTTCCTCATCGATTGGCTCAAAACTAAAGCGCCGTTCTGGAAGCTGGAGGAGACCGGAGACAGCGCAAGATGGGTGGACGCGCGCGACTCCGACGACGCCGCAACAGCGCGTTGGGACGACACCTAAGCGAAGTACCGCTGACATGAAAACGGCCGGACCCGAAGGCCCGACCGCTTTCACATCAATCCCCGATTTATTATTCGGCGGCGATCGCGGCCTCCAGCGGCCGACCCCGAACTGTGTTGTCGTAATCCGACATCAACGTTTGAGTTATCGCGCCGACCGTGAAGCTCTGATCGTCGATTGATCCGACCGGTGTTACTTCCGCAGCCGTCCCGGTCAGGAATACCTCGGATGTCTTGGCCAATTCTTCCGGACCTAATGTGCGCTCGACGACCTGATAGCCGCGATTCTCGGCGAGGGCGATGACGGTGCGCCGCGTGATGCCATCCAGAAAGCAATCCGGCGTCGGGGTGTGAATGACACCGTCTTGCACCATGAAGATGTTAGCGCCGGTCGATTCGGCAATGTTGCCGCGCCAGTCGAGCATCAACGCATCGTCGTACCCTTCTTTTTCGACTTCATGCTTGGACATCGTGCAAATCATGTACAGACCTGCCGCCTTGCTCTTGCAGGGTGCCGTTTCCGGCGCGGGACGCCGCCACCGAGACGTTTTGAGGCGAATCCCTTTGAGGCGCTGCTCTGGGTCGAAATAGGAGGGCCATTCCCAGCCGGCAATCGCGACATGGATCTTGGTTTGTTGCGCGGACACACCCATCATCTCGGAACCACGCCACGCCACCGGTCGCAAATACCCGTCGCGAAAGCCCAACGCATCGACCACCTCGCGACACGCTTGGTCTATTTCTGCGACCGAATACGGCACCTCAAATCCCAACAATTCGCCGGACGCATGGAGGCGTTCGGTATGCTCGGTCAACTTGAAGATTTCACCTTCGTAGACTCGTTCCCCCTCGAAGACCGCGCTAGCATAGTGAAGCGCGTGTGAGAGAACGTGTAGCTTTGCCTCGCGCCATGGGACGAGGGCACCGTCCAGCCAAATGACGCCGTCACGATCATCGAATGGAATAAGAGACATGGCTTTACCGCCTAGTGATTAATTAAATGACCTTCGCAGGTTCATTCTTGTAACAATCTGAGTCATATATGTCAACATGGCTGACGTAAAATCATCCATCAACCCTCTTTTCCTGAGGGAAGAAGAGCTTAGGCAGGGCATCGAGCTCCTGTTCTATGCCTATCGGGATTTCACCGGGGAGCCCGATTCGATCCTGGCGGAGTATGGCTTTGGCCGGGCGCATCACCGCGCCATTCACTTCATCAACCGCGATCCCGGTATGACGGTGGCGGCCCTCTTGGCCATTTTGCGGATCACAAAACAGAGCCTGAGCCGGGTATTGGGGCAGCTCGTCGAGGAAGGCTACGTCGAGCAAAAGAAAGGCGTGCGCGACCGACGACAACGCCTCCTCTACCTAACGGAGAAGGGGCGCGAGCTGGAACAGCGGGTATCGGAGACGCAACGCGCGCGGGTGGCCAAGGCGTATCAATTAGCAGGCGCCGAGGCGGTCGAAGGGTATCGCAAGGTACTTCTCGGACTGATCGATGAAGCCGACCGACCTGCTGTCTTGAAGTCGATTCAGAATCGTTGAGATGGACGACCCAGATTCAGTACGACACCTTCTTGTCGTCGACGACGACCGGCGCATCCGCGAACTGCTGCAAAAATACCTGATCGAAAACGGTTATCACGTCACCACCGCGTCCGACGCGCAAGAGGCGCGCAAACGAATGACCGGATTCGATTTCGACTTGCTGATCGTCGACATCATGATGCCAGGCGAAGATGGTCTGACGTTGACCAAACAACTGCGTACGAAAACCGATGTCCCCATTCTCGTTTTGACCGCGCGCGGCGAGCCTGAAGACCGCATCGCCGGGTTCGAATCCGGCGCCGACGACTATCTAGCGAAACCTTTCGAACCGCGCGAGCTCCTGCTCCGGGTTGGATCGATCCTGCGGCGCGCCGGCGGGCCGTTGCCGACCCTGGCGGGACTTTCGTTGGGCCGTTTCTACTTCGATCTCAAGCGCAACGAATTGCGCGACGGCGACAAACCGGTGCGACTGACCTCAACCGAAACCGGACTGCTCAAAATATTTGCCGTCAAACCCGGCCAGATTATTTCGCGCTATGACCTGTGCGACCGTCTTGGTGTCAGCGACCGAACCGTCGATGTGCAAGTCACCCGGTTGCGGCGCAAGATCGAGGATGACCCGCGTGCGCCGCGCTACCTCCAAACTGTCTGGGGCGAAGGCTATGTCCTGCGCCCCGACTAGGTTGGACCGATTGTGATCAAACGCTTTCTCCCAAAAACACTCCTGGGGCGATCGGTCGCGATCGTCGTTGCGCCCGTCGTGCTGCTGCAGGTCATCCTTGCCATCGTGTTTTTCGACAATCACTGGGACACGGTGACGCGCCGCTTGTCGCTTGGCGTCGCCGGCGATATCTCACTTGTGATCCGACTGCTCAGCGAAGCGGACGAAGCCGAACGAAATAGAGTCCTAGACATGGCGCGCACTTATCTCGACATCGACGGCGCCTTGATCCCGCAAGAAGTGCTGCCCCCTTCGGTCACGCGCAACCAACCGGTGTTCAACATACCGGACCGAATGCTGTATCGCGCGCTGGGGGAACGTCTGTTTCGGCCCTACGCCATCGACACCGCAAATTTCGGCGACCGCGTGCAGATTCTGGTGCAGCTCCCCGACGGCGTGCTGCGCGTCCTCACCTCGCGCAAACGGCTCGACAGCACGACGACGACGATCTTCGTGCTGTGGATGGTTGGGTCTTCGCTCATCCTGTTGGGGATCGCGATTATCTTTTTGCGCAATCAGATGCGGCCTATTCACCGCCTCGCCGACATGGCGGATGCCCTTGGCAAGGGGCGCGAGGTGGCCGATGTCAGGCCCTCTGGCGCCAGTGAGATCCGTATGGCGACGCGCGCGTTCATGGCGATGCGCGATCGACTGCGGCGCAGCGTCGAGCAGCGGACCGAAATGCTGGCAGGCGTGAGCCACGATCTGCGCACACCGCTTACCCGGGTCAAACTCGAACTCGCCCTAATCGACAATCAGGTCGATGTCTCGAACATCGAAGCGGACATCCGCAGCATGGAACTCATGATCGAAGAGTATTTGTCGTTCGCTCGCGGTCAGGAGGCCGAAGCGCCGGTGAATACCGATCTGGCCACCCTGCTGCAGGAGGTTGTCGAGAACGCGCACCGGCAGAACCATCAAGTTGACTTAGCCGTCGGCGACAATTTGACCATGCCGGTGCGACCCAATGCGTTCCGGCGTTGCTTGACGAACCTGATCGACAACGCAGTGTTCTACACAGAAGCCGCCGGCGGGCCGGCCAAGGTAGAAATCACGGCGTTGCGTCAGCCCACATTTGTCCAGATCACGGTCGACGATAACGGCCCCGGTATCGCGCCCGAGCGCCGCGACGAAGCGTTCAAAGCCTTTAGTCGATTGGATTCCGCACGGCGCCCCGACACCGCCGGTGTTGGCCTTGGCCTGACCATCGCGCGCGATATTGCGCGGAGCCATGGTGGCGACCTGAGCTTGCAGGAGTCGCCGGCGGGCGGTCTTCGGGCACTGATTCGCCTACCGGTCTAGATCAGAAGAGACGCCCGCCATTCGGCACGGGCGGTTCGCCCCCCACAAGACAGACTTTACCGTCGGAATCGGGAAACCCGAGGACCAGCACCTCTGAGCGTACGGGGCCGATCTGGCGGGGCGGAAAATTTACCACCGCCGCGACCTGCCGACCGACAAGCCCTTCTAAAGTGTAGTGCTCGGTGATCTGCGCCGACGAGCGCTTGATCCCGATCTCGGGCCCGAAATCGACGCGCAGTTTGAACGCCGGCTTGCGCGCTTCGGGAAACGCTTCTGCGGCAACGATCGTCCCCACCCGAATATCGACCTTAAGAAAATCGTCGAATGCGATCTCGGACGGTGCATGGTCGGGCACGTCCTAGTCCGCCAATTCGCGCGACCGCTGAGCCGCAGCGTCGACCGCGCGCGACATGACGTCTTGCAGACCCTTTGCGTCATCCATCAAAACGGCCAACGCCGCCGCTGTCGTTCCGCCGGGGCTGGTTACATTTTGGCGCAGGGTTTCAGGACTTGATCCTTCTTGGTGACTCAGTGCCGCAGATCCCTCGACCGTAGCCCGGGCTAGGTGTGCGGATAGTTCGACCGGCAAGCCCGCCGCAACGCCCGCGGCCGCCAGGCATTCGATCATGTAGAAGACATAGGCCGGACCGCTGCCCGACACGGCGGTGACGGCATCCATCAACGCCTCATCCTCAATCCAGGCGACATCACCTGCCGCCGCCATCAGATTTTCGGCAAGCAATCGGTCCGCTTGAGCCGCCTTGGCGTTGGCAAATAGAACCGTCACGCCGCGCCCAATTGCCGCCGGCGTATTGGGCATTGCACGCACCATCACGATGTCTGCGCCGAGGTGCGCCTCAAAGAATCCAATGGCCTTGCCCGCAGCGATCGACAGGAAGACCGTTTGCGGCCCGGCAAAACAGCGGTACGGCGGCACCACATCGGCCATGACCTGGGGCTTAACCGCAAAGACCACAACCCGGGGCGCATAATCATCGGGCAGCGCGTCGATCGATGCCAACGTTGTCACGCCTTCCTCGCCTGCCGTCGCCGCATTCTGCGGCGTCGGTTCGATGACCGTGATGGTGTTCGCTGGAATTCCGCGATCGAGCCAGCCGCTCAGCAGCGCGGCGCCCATCTTGCCGCAGCCGACGAGAAGGATGGGACCGTCAGAATTGCTCATGGTGATTGGATTCAGGCTTCGCCTTCGGTCTCAAGCATCGCGGCGGCGATCGCCTCGTTTGGCCCTTTGCCGCCCCACAGCGCGAACTGGATAGCTGGATAAAAGCGTTCGGATTCGCGCAGGCCTGCTTCGACGACATCTTCGAGTTGCGCGCTCGTCGCCTCGGCGCCACCGGAGAAAACCAACGCATGGCGAAACATCAACAAACCTTCGTGCGCCCAAAGATCGAAGTGGCCCAGCCACAGCTTTTCATTCATCAGCGCCATCAATGTGTGAACCGCGGTGACTTTTTCCTTGGGCACTTTGAGATCGAAGGCACAGGAAAACTGAAGCGCCTCGTGCTCTTCGCGCCAAGCAAACCACAGGTGATACCGAGTCCAGCTGCCCTCGACACCCACGTTGAGTTCGTCATCGGCTTGCCGATCGAACGGCCATTCATTCGCCGTGACAATTTGTTCAATGATATCGAGAGGGTTTCGAACCGACGGAACGTCGCTCGCCATTACTAAGGTCATTTGAGGCACCCCCGCACTAGGCCCGGCCCTGGGCGCCACAACCGGTGTCGTTCGGCAATTTTATTGCGTGGCAGCGTTCCCAATCGCACGATCTAGTGTCTCTCCCAGACAGCAACCCAAGATGTATGCCAAAGCGCCGGACTCCGCGTCAAGCGGCGATTCAGGGAATCCCGTTTTGAATCAATGCTCTGTGGGTAGTTTTTCGACTCGTCGAAATGAAGGATTTACGAGTCGCGACAAGGGCTTAGCGACTCACGGTCAAGCGATCAGCGAATCGTGCGCGGTGTTTTCATCCACAACTTTTTTGTAACGGCCGCGAATCCAGATCGTCGATCAGATTCAATCAGTGCTTTTTGTCGGTTTCGGAACGGGTTTTTTGGCGGGTGTCTTCAACGCCGCTTCGAGCGTTTTGATCTTGGCGGCCAACACTTCGTTCTCCTCGCGCGCCTTCTGCGCCATCTCACGGACAACCTCGAATTCCTCACGCGTGACCAAGTCCATATCGCCGAGCCGGCGCTGGAACTGTTCCTTGATTCGCGCCTCAAACTCTTCGCGCACGCCGCCCACGGCGTTCAGCGCTCCACTGGCAACACGGGCGAGATCGTCAAAGATCAGATTACTTGGCTGCATGAAACCCTCCAAACGTTCCTCGGACTATAGAACCGCCTCGCCGGTCGGTGAAGCACCTCCAGTGTCACCCCGCTGTGAGGCAGCAACGCTTGGTTTCCCGGTGGGGTTTCCCTATTTTCGGGTGATCGCCCCAATCTCAGCCCTGTGAGCGCGCATGACCCTCGGCGCCCTACCCTTCCCAACTATTGACCCTGTGCTGGTTGCCATCGGCCCCTTCGCGATCCGGTGGTACGCCATTGCTTACGTTGCCGGGATTCTCCTGGGCTGGCGGTTCGTCTTGGCCTTGATCGCGCGCGGCAATAGCGCAATGACGCAAAAGGATGCAGATGATTTTGTCGTGTGGACGGTACTCGGCGTCATTCTCGGCGGTCGACTTGGCTACGTCTTGTTCTATCAACTGGACTCATACCTCTCTTCCCCGATCGAGATCCTGTACGTTTGGCAGGGCGGCATGTCGTTTCATGGCGGCCTTCTCGGCATGGTGGTCGCGGTCATTTTGTTTTGCCGCAAACGCCACCTCGACCTGTTCCCGGTTGGGGACCTGATTGCCTTTGCCGGCCCCATTGGGTTGTTCTTTGGGCGGATTGCCAATTTCATCAACGCCGAACTATTCGGGCGGACGACGGATGTGCCGTGGGCGGTGGTTTTCCCCAATGGCGGACCAATAGGACGACATCCAAGCCAGCTCTATGAGGCCGGCCTTGAGGGGATCGTGCTTTTCACGATCCTGTGCGTTCTCTACTTCGGCACCTCGGCACGATATCGCCCTGGCGTTCTGACCGGCGCCTTTACCGCAGGCTACGGCCTTGCCCGCTTCTTCGTCGAGTTTTACCGGGAACCCGACGCACATCTTGGTTTTCTGGCCGGGGGCATCACCATGGGCCAAGTTCTTTCGGTCCCGTTGGTCGTAGTAGGGGCCTTCCTCATCTGGCGGGCGACCCAACGCCCCCCATTGGTCCCCAACCCACGGTGACAACACCGCTGGCGCGACACTTGCGCGCGGAGATTGCGGCGCAGGGCCCAATCACCATGGCCCGTTATATGGCCGAGGCACTGGGCCACCCCGAACACGGCTACTACATGACGCGCGACCCTTTCGGCGCTGCGGGCGACTTCATCACCGCACCCGAAGTCAGCCAAATGTTTGGTGAACTGATCGGCGCCTGGTGTGCCGATGTGTGGATGCAGATGGGACAACCAAACCCGATCCAGCTGGTCGAACTCGGACCCGGGCGCGGCACGCTGATGAAAGATGCGTTGCGAGTGACACAACAGGTGCCTGGTTTTCATAGCGCAACACGCCTTCATCTCGTTGAGACCAGTCCGCGACTGCGTGACCTCCAAGCGACAACCCTTACCGGCTCCACCCCGAACTGGCACGACTCGGTGACCGATATTCCCGCAGGGCCAAGGCTTCTTATCGCGAATGAACTTTTCGATGCCCTACCGGTCCACCAATTTCAGTTCAGCGACGGACACTGGCATGAACGATTGGTTGACGCCGCCACCGATGAGGACGGGCTGCGGCTTGCCCTTGATCCATCGCCCGCGACGAACGCAGCGTTAGATCGGTTTACGTTGCCGCAAGAGGGATCGATCGCTGAGGTCTGTCCCGCCGGTGTTGCCCTTGCCCGCGAGATTGCGACGCAGATCAGCACCGAAAACGGGGCCGCTCTTTTGATTGATTATGGGCATACCGAATGTGGCTACGGCGACACCGTCCAAGCTGTGCGGGCCCACCAAGCACGCTCGATTTTTGAGGCCCCCGGCACCGTTGATTTAACCGCCCATGTCGATTTTGCGGCACTCGCCGAAGCGGCCCGTGATGCCGGTACGGCGATATGGGGTCCGGTAGTCCAAGGAAATTTCCTCAACCAATTGGGTATCGCTGCGCGGGCGACCACGCTATCGACCGCATCGCCACCAGACTCGCGGGATATCGCGTCCGCGCTGGACCGTTTGACCCATCCCGACGAGATGGGCAGTCTGTTTAAGGTTCTTGCCTTTACAAGCGCTTCATTGCATCCAGCCGGGTTCGACTAGCGTGATTCGATCTGAACAACTCTCCGCTCTCCCCGGTGTTGCCCATGCATTCTTCACGCGCCGTGGCGGCTGCTCCACGGGCCTCTACGCGACCCTCAATTGCGGTGCGGGATCTGATGACAATCCCGCGCACGTTCGAGAGAACCGCGCGCAGGTGTTGGCGCAGTTCGACGCGGCGCATTGCCTCAACACGGTCTATCAGGTCCACGGCACCGACGTGGCTGTGGCGACCGGGCCATGGCCGACGGAACCGCCAAAGGCTGACGGGCTTGTTTCGGCAACTCCCGGGGTCGTCCTGGGCATACTGACCGCCGATTGCGCCCCGGTTCTGTTTGCCGACGCCGATGCGGGTGTTGTCGGTGCAGCGCATTGTGGGTGGCGTGGCACGCTCCACGGTGTCGCCGAACGCGTGATCAAAGGCATGGAGTCGCTCGGCGCAACGACCGCACGCATCACGGCAATTATCGGACCGACGATCGCGCAAGCCTCTTACGAAGTCACCGCCGACTTTGAGGAAACCGTCATCGGCGCCGACGCGGAGGGGGCCGCTTTCTTTTTGCCCGGACGACCCGGTCATGCCCAGTTCGACCTGCCGGGCTATGTCTGTCGTCGCTTGGCCCGGGCGGGAATATCTGATGTGGCGTGGACGGGCCACAACACCTACGACCTTGAGGGTGATTTCTTCAGCTACCGCCGCGCGACCCACCGCGATGAACCAGACTATGGCCGACAGATCTCAACAATCGCCCTGGCACCGTAGGGCCGGCACATCTGGTGTCATCGTCGGCGCCTTGGTGCTCGTCGCCCTCGCGGCCTGCCAACCGCTACCGCGCCCCTTTCAGCCTGACGACAAACGGCTCAACGCTGCGGATTTTGCCCGTCTCGGCACACGCGGCGGCATTATCGTTGCGGCACCAGTCATGGACCACAGCGAGCGTGCCGAGACGCTGACCGGCTTGCTGGCTGCGGCCCTGAGAGACCGCGATATTCCTGCCCTGGTGGGAGATCGGAATACTGCGAACCGCTATGTCCTGAGCGGTGCCGCCCGTGCCGGTCCCTCTGTTGAAGAGAGCGTGGTCGTCGGCGGCATGTGGCAGCTCACAGACCCGCGCGGTCAGAACGTGATGCGCTTTTCGGTTGAACAACAGTTCGATGACCGCAGTTGGCGCGACGGCGACGTCGCGACATTGGCCCTCTTGGCTGATGCCGTCGCAACAGAAATGGCCAAGCAGTTTGCGCAACCTGCCATTGAGGTGAAGTCGCCGCCCACCGTTCCGCGCGAACGCATCGCGATCTGGTCGATCGGCGGGTTGAGCGACGAGCGCGCCGTTTTTTTGCAAGATTCAACGCGCGCCGCGCTGCGCACCCGAGGCCTGACGGTGGTTGCCGAAAACGACCCCGCGGCATTGGTTTTGAGCGGATGGATCGAACGCGAACCCGATGGCGCAAACGCCGAACGAATCACAATCGATTGGGTTGTGCTGCGACCCGATGGTGAAGAGGCCGGGTCTATGTCCCAGAGCAATGTGGTCGCAAAGGGCGATTTTGAGCGCTACTGGCCTGACGTGGCACCGCTGATTGCCGGTGCCGCCGCCGATGGCCTCATCCAGATGTTGGCCGATCTAAGACAGAACCAGCCACCTCAGTAGTCGGCATCCCGGAAGACCTCGACATCGCTGAGCAGGATCATCGCCGCGTGATCGGAAAGCAGGTCGTATGTCGCCTCGGCCAACCGCCGCGCAACCTCTTCGTTGGCAATCACGAGAATGGTCGCGCGGCCAAGCGCGGGCGTGATGTCGTCGCGCCGCCACTGACCGGCATCACCACGCCCCGAGGACGCCGAAGAGATGGTGTAACCGGTCGCGCCTTCTCGATCGAGGAGCGCGCGCACGGTCTCGACAAGCGCCCCTTCGACAATGATCTCCAGTCGTTTTTTGCGAAACAGTTGATGCATGTCGATCTCCTACAGCAACGTTTGGGCAACCCATAGGTACAGGGGAATACCGATAACGACATTGAATGGAAACGTCACCGCGAGCGAAAGAGTCACATAAACGCCGGGGTTCGCCTGGGGAAGCGCTAAGCGCATGGCGGCAGGTACAGCGATGTACGAGGCCGACGCGCTGAGAACCGCAAGAAGAACAACCCCGCCTGTACTCAAACCAATCGCCACGCCGAGGAGGCCGCCGATCGCCGCACTCACGGCCGGCATGACTATGCCGAAAACAACCAGTCCCGGCGCGATACCACCGGCCTGCCGAATACGGCCCGCTGCAAGTAGTCCCATATCCAATAAGAACAGGGTAAGGACGCCCTTGAAGGGGGCATCGAAGAATGCTTTGACCTCGACTTCGCCGACGGGGCCGACAATCCAGCCGATGACGAAGGCGCCCAGCAACAAGACGACTGATCCGTTGAGGAGCACCTCTCGATAGAGCCCGCCGCCTGTCGAGAGGTTCGAACTGACGCCGCCACGCCGTGCGATCCACAGCCCCGCGATGATCGCGG
>Ga0055584_100002278_pt1 | contig 19008 bp, 16 predicted proteins | sample OSDHelmetaG_FD_58716 | JGI IMG/M metagenome (GOLD analysis project Ga0055584, IMG submission 58716) | Pelagic marine sediment microbial communities from the LTER site Helgoland, North Sea, for post-phytoplankton bloom and carbon turnover... | ecosystem: Environmental > Aquatic > Marine >... | reverse complement strand
GTTCAGTAAGGAAAAAATCGAAATTAAGGGTTTAACGCTGGATTCAGCCGCACATCGAGTTCAGTGTCATAATGAAGATCTTGACATGGGCCCTACAGAATTTCGTTTATTACAATTTTTTATGTTACACCCTGAAAAAGTTTACAGCCGTTCCCAGGTGCTTGATCAAGTGTGGGGTGATCATGTGTATGTAGAAGAACGCACCGTTGATGTTCATATTCGACGCTTACGAAAAGCATTAACGCCTTCAGGGCATCATAAGCTTATTCAAACTGTTCGCGGTACAGGCTATCGTTTATCTGGAAAATATTAATTTTATATTTTAATTATGGTGTTAAATACCCAACAACAACGTGAACTGATTATTTTTTTCGTTTATATCGCGATAGCTGCAGGTATAGGTTCAATATTTGGTTATGCATTATTGTTTAGTGTGGTTACGCTGTTTGGCTACATATTTTATCAATTACATCATTTGTTTAAATTACATAACTGGTTGCTAAATAGAAGCAATAATCTTCCTGATGCGAAAGGTTACTGGGGTGAAATTTTCAATGAAATTCATCTTATGGAAAAAGATAAACGTAAAAATCGCGATCAAATAAATAAAGTTCTTTCCCGGTTTCAAAATGCAGCACAAGCTTTACCTGACGGTGCCATCATTCTGACAAAATATAATGATATTGAATGGGCTAATCAAACGGCTTGTACTATGCTGGGAATTCGTTCTGAAACGGATATTGGGCGTAAGATTAATAATCTGATACGTCATCCGAAATTCCAGAAGTATTTAAATAAAAGCGATTACAGCAAAGCTATTCAATTACCTCGTCCTATGCAGCCTGAGCATGAGCTGGAAATCCAGATTACTCCCTTCGGCAGTAATCAGAAATTAATTCTTTGTCGTGACATTTCTCATATCGCACAATTAGAAGCTATGCGCAGTCGTTTTATCTCTAATGTTTCGCATGAGTTACGTTCACCACTAACCGTGATTAAAGGTTATATGGAGATGTTAACAGAAGATGATAGCCAAGCTTCTGTATCCGATCATCAGAAAAAAGTGTTTGCCAATATGTACGATCAGGTGGGTCGGATGGATCGTTTGGTTGAAGATTTATTAACGATTACTCGATTAGAAACCCAGCAGATTAGCGCGAACGAAGAAATTGATATAGCAAGTATGCTGAGCGCAATTCGCGATAATGTTGAAATTTTGGGTAAGAATAAAAAACAGAAGCTCACATTGAATGTGGATAGTCATTTGAAACTTATTGGCGACAACGATGAGCTTACTAGCCTATTTACTAATTTAGTTAATAATGCAGTACGTTACACGCCCGATAATGGGGAAATAAATATCCAGTGGCGCAAACAAAGCGATCAAGCGATTTTTAGTGTAACGGATACAGGCCCCGGTATTGAACGTGAACATTTAAGCCATTTAACCGAACGTTTTTATCGCGTTGATTCGGATCGCTCGCGTAAAAGTGGTGGTACGGGTTTAGGTTTGTCGATTGTCAAGCATGTATTGGATCGTCATGATGGCCAATTAGATATTGATAGTACTCCCGGACAAGGTAGTACTTTTATTTGTCGCTTTCCTGCGCAGCGATTTATAGTGACCAAATAATCACTGTCACAAAATTGTCACGATAGCTTCATTAAATTGTCATGGTTTTGAATAAAAATGAACACAATGAAAAAAATTTATCTGTGTTATTTATTTTGTGTTTATAAAGAGGAATGAAAATGAAATTAACTCTATTAAAAAGTACTGCGATTGGCTTGTTGGGCTTAAGCGTTGCCGCAACAGCAATGGCGGACAGCAAGCTGGATCCAAAACTGCCTGAATATAAAAAAGCCAGTGGTGTATCAGGAAATTTATCAAGTGTAGGATCTGACACACTGGCCAACCTGATGACGTTATGGACTGAACAGTTTAGTAAATCTTATCCTAATGTAAATATTCAAGTACAAGCTGCTGGCTCTTCGACAGCGCCGCCAGCATTGACAGAAGGTACTTCAAATCTTGGGCCCATGAGCCGTAAGATGAAAGATAAAGAAATACAATCTTTCGAAAAGAAATATGGTTATAAGCCAACAGCTATTCCGGTTGCTATCGATGCACTGGCGGTATACGTGCACAAAGACAATCCAATTAAAGGTCTGAGCATTCCACAGGTTGATGCTGTTTTCTCAGCAAACCGTAAATGTGGATATAAGAGTGATATTACCAAATGGGGCGATGTCGGCATGACGGGTTCATGGAAAGGCCGGTCAGTTCAATTATATGGTCGTAACTCGGTATCGGGTACTTATGGTTATTTCAAAAAGAAAGGTTTGTGTAAAGGTGATTTCAAGTCTTCCGTAAATGAACAGCCTGGTTCTGCTTCAGTCGTTCAGTCAGTATCAAGCTCAATTAATGGTATTGGTTATTCGGGCATAGGTTATAAAACGTCAGGTGTGCGTGCTGTACCTCTGACTAAAAAACCCGGTAAGCCTTTTATCGCTGCGACGCCAGACAATGCGGCAAATAAAACATACCCATTAAGTCGCTACTTATATGTTTATGTAAATAAAGCGCCTAACAAAGCATTGCCACCGTTGGAAAGAGAGTTCGTTAAAATGATTCTTTCTAAGCAAGGTCAACAAGTCGTTATCAAAGATGGCTATGTTCCTTTAAGTGGCAAGATTGTGAAAAAGCAATTAGCTAAATTGAAGTAAGCTAATTTGAAATAATATGCAGAGCGCCTTGGCGCTTTTGCTATAAAAAGCCCTGCTCACTGAGCGGGGTTTTTTTATGTGATATTTATGGGAAAACTAAAAGATATTCCCTAAATTATTGATTGTAAATCAACGAGTTAAAAATGTAACAAAACTGTCATATTCCATCTATATGATCGGTGCATGCTAGATAAAGCCGCCATACTCTCTGCCCGCCGGGGTTACAATATTCGCCAGTTGAAAGATCGATTAATGGCCTGGTTTATGGCTTTTGGTGGTATCAGTGTGATTATTGCGATTGTGCTGATCTTCTTTTACCTGCTTTATGTGGTGTTCCCGATGTTTATTCCGGCGCACATGGAAAGCGCCAGTCAATACGCGATACCTGCACTCGATAAAGGTAAGACAATACATCTTGCCATTGAAGAGCAAAATGAATTGGCGGCACGTTTTACAGAACAAGGCAGTGTCATATTTTTCGATATTCAATCAGGCGCACCGCTAGAAACTAAACAAATTCTGGATGCAAAATATATTGTGAGCAGTTTTGCCCATGCTAAGCTGGCAAAAGGATTTGTTGCGCTGGGGTTGGATAATGGTACAGCGGTGATTGCACGCCATCAGTATCAATTGGTTTATGGTGAAACTGCGCGCACTATTGTACCAAAAATAGTTTTTCCATTAGGTCGTGATCCCATACTCATTGACGAAGATAGCCAGCTACCCTTACAGCAATTGGCGCTACGTCTCGACGAGGAAAAAGCTACACTTGCAGCAACTAACGCGAACGATAATATTATTATTAGCCGTTTTATTTTTTCAGATTCTCCTATTGAGCCAGAGGACGACGAACCGGTTGAGTTTGAACAAAGCTCAGTCAGTCTGCCCAATATTAGAGATGTAAAAAAATTACTCATTGATGCTGATCAGCGTTTGCTTTACGTGGTGCATAACAGCAGTGAAATTACGCTAGTAGATATCACTGATATTGAAAGTCCTCAAATACTTGAGCGGAAAACAGTAGTGATAGGTGATGCCAAGCTCACTTCTGTTAATTTATTAACTGGTGAAATTTCATTATTAATTGGTGATGATCAGGGTAATATTAGCCAGTGGTTTCCGGTGAATGCTGAGCAAGGTTTACAGTTAACCAAAATACGGTCTTTTGAAACAGAACATACTGCTATTTCAAAAATCATTACCGAACAGCGCCGTAAAGGTTTTGCCGCAGTTGATAATGACGGCCAGTTAGGGATCTATCATTCTACAGCAGCACGCACCTTGTTGATGGGTAAAGCGAGCGATTATTCCATTGCGCACTTGGCGGTTTCTCCTCGAGCCAATGTTGTCTTAATGGAGGACAGTCAAGGCCACTATAAACGCTGGAATGTCGACAACGAACATCCAGAAATATCCTGGCAGGTACTTTGGCAACAAATTTGGTATGAAAGTTATGATGAGCCAAAATATATTTGGCAATCATCATCATCGAGTAATGATTTTGAGCCCAAGTTCAGTTTAATGCCTTTGGCGTTTGGTACGTTGAAAGCGGCGATGTATGCGATGTTGTTTGCCGTACCCTTGGCTATTATGGGTGCTATCTATACCGCTTACTTTATGTCACCAAAGATGCGCACTTATGTAAAACCGACCATTGAGATAATGGAAGCGTTACCGACGGTTATTTTAGGTTTTCTTGCGGGGCTTTGGTTAGCACCGATGATTGAATCGCATTTGCCGGGCGTGTTTGCCTTGTTATTATTTATGCCAATAAGCGTGCTGCTATTTGCTTTTGCCTGGCATAATTTGCCGCAGAACATTAAACAAATTATTCCAGATGGTTGGCAAGCCGCATTATTAATTCCAATTATTTTAATTTCGGGTTGGTTGGCGCTAACACTTAGCTTGCCTATGGAAACATTGTTTTTTAATGGTGATATGAAATCATGGTTAGGCAACAATCTGGGCTTACAATACGATCAACGTAATTCACTGGTGGTGGGTGTTGCTATGGGTGTAGCCGTTATCCCCACTATATTTTCGATTACGGAAGATGCTATTTTCAGTGTGCCCAAGCATTTAACATTTGGTTCTTTGGCATTAGGCGCTACCACATGGCAAACCTTGGTGCGTGTTGTTATTTTGACGGCTTCACCTGCGATTTTTTCAGCGATTATGATCGGTATGGGCCGCGCTGTGGGTGAAACAATGATTGTCTTAATGGCAACGGGTAATACCCCTGTTATGGACTTAAGTGTTTTTCAAGGCATGCGTACCTTGTCGGCTAATATTGCGGTAGAAATGCCTGAGTCAGAAGTTGACAGTACGCACTACCGAGTTTTATTTCTCGCAGCACTGGTTTTATTTGTTTTTACTTTTATGTTTAATACGGCGGCAGAAATTGTTCGTCAACGATTACGTAAGAAGTACAGTAACTTATGATAAAAAAATGGTTCAATAGTGGCGAGCCGATGATTTGGCTAAACGCGGCAGCGGTCAGCACTAGCTTGATCATTGTGGTTGGCTTACTGGCGCTGATTGCGGTGCGTGGTCTCGGACATTTTTGGCCTAAACCTGTAATGGAAGCGATTTATATCGCACCTATTTCAGGGGAGGTACGTACTAATAGAAGTGGCATCGAAGTAAAACTACTGGGCGAAATTCATGATAATGAAGAAGTCAGCGTTGTTAGCTTAAAAGAAATGGGGCTGGATATTAAGAGCGATACCGAATGGGTAAATCGTTCACTGGTGAAAACAGGTAATCGTGATATTACCGGTAGTGATTTTAAATGGGCGTTTGATACGTTCTTAAGTAAAGTAGATTACCCGGTTGATGCTATTACGCTAGAGCGTCGTGAGTGGGGTAATTTCTATGGCTATATAAAGTCTATTAACGAAAATACTAAGCAGGTTGCGGACAAAGATAAGGCATGGTCAGAACTTCAAGCTCGTCTTGAACGTGTTCATAATTTGCACGATGAGATACGTGATATTGAAAAAGGGGCTATTGGTGATATTAATTATCAAATAGAGCGCTTGCGTTTAAAAGAACGTAGCCTGCAACTGGATGAAGTTACCGATAAAACGCCTTATCTAGAAATCGAAGCGTCGCGTAAAACGATGCAAAAAGAGTATGAGGTTTTGCAACTTAAACTGGCAGAACTTTATAAACAAATTAAGCGTGATTCATTAATTGCGACAACGGCCAACGGTAAAGAGATTACTATTCCGTTAGAAAATATTGTTCGCTCGTATCGGGCTAATGATTTAAATACGTTGCAAAAAATCGGTTTGTATTTTGAACGGCTGTGGGAATTTGTTTCTGATGAGCCTCGCGAAGCCAATACCGAAGGTGGTATTTTTCCTGCTATTTTTGGTACTGTAATGATGGTGTTGATTATGGCGATGCTGGTTACTCCCTTTGGTGTGGTTGCCGCTGTTTACTTACGCGAATATGCCAAGCAAGGCGTGTTGACTCGCACGATACGTATTGCGGTAAATAATCTAGCGGGTGTGCCTTCTATTGTTTATGGTGTGTTTGGTTTAGGTTTCTTTGTTTATTTTCTGGGCGGAAGTATTGATCAATTATTTTATCCAGAGGCCGCTCCAGCACCTGTTTTTGGCACGCCAGGCATACTCTGGTCATCATTAACGCTAGCGATATTGACGGTACCGGTTGTTATCGTGGCAACCGAAGAAGGCTTGTCACGAATTCCTATTGCGATACGTGAAGGAAGTTTGGCATTAGGTGCAACTAAAGCCGAGACTTTATGGCGTACCGTCATTCCGATGGCAACGCCGGCCATGATGACAGGATTAATTTTGGCGGTGGCTCGAGCTGCGGGTGAAGTGGCGCCACTGATGTTGGTAGGCGTGGTTAAACTAGCGCCGTCTTTAGCATTAGATGCAAATTCTCCGTTTCTACATTTGGATCGTAAATTCATGCATTTAGGTTTTCATATTTATGATGTTGGCTTTCAAAGCCCTAATGTCGAAGCCGCACGGCCATTGGTTTATGCTACAGCATTATTATTGGTTGCGATAATTGTCGCTTTAAATTTGGCAGCTATTTATATTCGTAATCGCTTACGTGAAAAGTATAAAGCGATGGACTCATAAGTGAAGCAGAAGAATGAAGGTAAATAATTATGTCAGCTGATAAATTGACGCACGCTATTAATATGGACGCGATTGGACGAAAATCCGATTCATTAAAGATAGGTGAAGAAACAGCTTGTTTAACAGCTAGCAATCTTAATCTTTATTATGGCGATAAGCAGGCACTTAAAGATGTTAATTTAGTGATTCCTGAAAAAAGAGTTTCTGCCTTTATCGGGCCTAGTGGTTGTGGTAAATCAACTTTCTTGCGTTGTTTTAATCGTATGAATGATTTGATTGATGGTTGCAAAATCGAAGGTAGCATTAGTCTTTATGAACATAATATTTATGAGAAAGGCGTAGATGTTGCTGAATTGCGTCGTCGTGTTGGCATGGTGTTTCAAAAACCTAACCCGTTTCCAAAGACAATTTATGAAAATGTAGCCTATGGATTACGCTTACAAGGGATTAAAGATCGTCGTCAGTTAGATGAAGTGGTTGAGAAATCGTTACGAGGTGCCGCCTTGTGGGATGAAGTTAAAGATCGCCTGCATGAATCTGCGTTAGGTTTATCAGGAGGGCAACAACAACGTGTGGTAATTGCGCGCGCTATTGCTATTGAACCTGAAGTATTATTACTTGATGAGCCTGCTTCAGCACTTGATCCAATTTCAACTTTGAAAATTGAAGAATTGATCAGCGAATTAAAAAATGACTATACTATCGTTATTGTTACCCACAATATGCAGCAGGCAGCGCGTGTTTCTGATTACACGGCATTTATGTATATGGGTGAATTGATCGAATTTAGTGATACCAATACAATTTTTACTAATCCAAAAAATAAACAAACTGAAGATTATATTACCGGACGCTACGGTTAACCCTGATTTTTGATAAAGGATATCGGCAATGGATAAGAATATCGGACATCATATCTCTCAACAGTTTAATGAAGATCTGGAAGAAATTCGCTCTCATGTATTGGCGATGGGCGGTCTTGTTGAAGAGCAAATACACAAAGCGACTCAAGCGTTGGTTGAAGGTGATGTTGAGTTAGCTGAAGCCGTTATAAAAAATGATACCAAAGTTAACAAAGCCGAGGTGGGTATTGATGAGGAATGTGCAAATATTATTGCGCGTCGTCAACCTACCGCTTCTGATTTACGTTTGGTGGTGGCGGTTATTAAAACCATTACTGATTTGGAACGTATCGGCGATCAGGCAGAACGTGTTGCACGGATGGGTATTCGTTTAGCAGAGCAATCAGATTCAAAGATAAATTATATGGAAATTCGTCATATGGGCGAACGCGTTGAACGTATGGTACATGATGCATTGGACGCTTTTGCCCGCATGGATGTAGATGCGGCGGTTAATGTCGCAAAAGAAGATCAATTTGTTGATATTGAATATGACGGTATTATGCGTCAGTCATTGACGTTTATGATGGAAGATCCTAAAACCATTACTCAAATGTTAGATATTATGTGGACAGTACGTGCTTTAGAGCGTATTGGTGATCATGCACAGAATATTGGTGAATATGTTATCTATTTAGTGAAAGGGAAAGATGTACGACATACGAGTATTGAGAAAATGGAAAAAGAAGCTCGCAAGAACAGATAATAGAAACGTATAAAGATGAATAAAAAAAGCCGCGCAAATATGATTAGCACGGCTTTTTATTTGTTCAAATAGAAAGTTATATCATTGCGGTACGTAATTTTTTAATCGCATTGTTTTCCAATTGACGCACACGTTCAGCTGAAATCTCATATCTGTCTGCTAAGCTGTGTAATGTCATTTTATCGTCTGTTAACCAGCGATTTTGTACAATATCGCGACTACGTTCATCAAGATCACTTAGCGCACTATGTAGACGTTGTTGATTCTGATCTTTGTGATCATTTTCTTCAACAATACTGGCAGGCTCATGGGTCATGTCTTGCAGGTAAGCGATCGGTGATGGATTGAAAGATTCACTATCATCATCTGCCGGCTCATCAAAACCAAGGTCATGACCACTTAAACGTGATTCCATCTCATAAACATCTTTACTGGAGACACCCAGATCGTCAGCCACGGCGTTAACTTCATCATGAGTTAGCCAACCGAGACGTTTTTTAGCGCCACGTAAGTTAAAAAATAATTTACGTTGTGCTTTGGTGGTGGCAACTTTAACGATACGCCAGTTGCGTAGAACAAATTCATGTATTTCAGCACGGATCCAATAGACTGCAAAAGAGACTAGGCGTACCCCTTTGTCAGGGTCGAAGCGTTTTACGGCCTTCATTAAGCCGATATTACCTTCTTGGATTAAGTCAGCTTGAGCCAAGCCATAGCCACTGTAGCTACGAGCAATGTGCATAACAAAACGCAGATGTGAGATAACCAGTTGTTGTGCAGCTTCAAGATCGCCGTGATCACGCAGACGTACTGCAAGCGCGTGTTCGTCTTCTGCGCTGAGAATAGGAATATTCCTAACTCCCTGGCTATAGGATTCCAGGCTACCTGTTGAAACTGCTAATGATAAATTGAGACCTTTAGTCATTGTGGTATTTCTCCTCGTTACTGCACTATTTTAGCACTCAGGAGGTTGGAGTGCCAATAAAGAGGAAAGTTCCCAGTTTAATTATAAGGGTATTTCAATAAAATCAATAAGTTAGAGAGTTCAATTTTGCCAAGGGGAGGTTTGGCTGCCGTCTTCAGTGTAAATAGAGACCTGATTACGTCCATTTTCCTTTGCATGATAGAGAGCTTTATCCGCTAGGGATATAAAGCGTGTTAGATCCTCATTGGGGTGATCTTCTGTGCTGGCCAAACCAATGCTAATGCTGATGTCAACGCCAGCAGGTTGTAGCGTTTCAATCTCGCTGCGTAATTTTTCGGCTTTTTCTAGCATGCTTTCAACGGATGCTTTAGCGACAAGGATACAGAACTCTTCTCCACCAAAACGTACCACCATATCGTCGGGGAACATCAGATTAAGTTTATTACCCATTTCTGCCAGTACATGATCGCCAGTAATGTGGCCAAGCGTATCATTGATATTTTTGAAATGATCGATATCAATAATGGCGGCCCAGACGGGTTGATGCGCATCAGACTGGATATATGCTTGACCGTTATCAATCAGGTATCGTTTGCTACGCACGCCAGTCAAACTATCGGTTGATGCAATCCAATGCATCGCCTCAGCTTGTTGTTTTAACGCGTTAAATTGATGCTGGATCAGGAGTAGGGCGCGTACACGGGCAAGTAGTACTTCTTCAACAATGGGCTTGGTAACAAAGTCGTTCCCGCCGGAGTGGAAAACGTCTACCTGGTTTTCATCATTTCCAGTCATTACCAGTACGGGTAGTTCTTGTTGGGAGTAATGGAAGCCTACGCGGATGGCATGTAATAAATCACCACCGGTCATGCTGCCGATCAAATAAAAGTCAGTGATAACCATATCGAACTTATGCGGCACATCAGGATCTTCTGACTGGTGTTTTAATAGATCGAGTGCATCTTCTGCGGAATCTGTATGAGTGACTTTCAGGCCATGTTTTTCCAGTATTTTACGCGTGACCACGGCGGCGGTACGACTATCTTCGACGAATAATATATGGCCAGCTAGTCTTGAATTACGCTGGATAAATGACTGTATGAAGGTACCAAAGGCTTTATAGCCATTGGATTTATCAAAATAATCAGTGACACCGGCATCGAAACCTTCGCGCAGCAAGCGAGAGTCGGCATCACCTGAGACGACAATAATAGGTGTGTAGCTATGTAATTTAGAGTTACGAATTCGGCGGCTTAAAGCAAGACCATCCATATCATCAAGCAATAGTGCAGTTGTGATGAGGCTGAATTTTTTTTCTGAGAGTAATTTAAGTGCTTCGACGGCATTTTTACAGGTGTAAACTTCGGAATTTTTAATTTCATTCCGTAAAATGCGCGCCAAAATTTCACAAGTAACACTTGAGTCATCGACGATCATGATGCGTGTGGTTTCAGGCATAGTCTTTTATAATTTTAGTAGTTCCTTTTTATATCGGCAAGTTATTGAAAAGCTAAAGTTAATAGTGTTATTTTTTATATTGAGATTAGCGTGGTTCAATATCGCGCAAATGTCGACCAACGGTCAACCATGAACCACTTAACCCGAGTAATACGCTTGATATTAACAGGGTAGTGCTAGTCATAAAACTAATATTAGTGAGATTAAAGGAACCTTGATAAAGGCTGGTTAATTGAGTAACCGGTCCATTCAATAATAGCAGAGAAATACTCACTAAAAAAATAGCAATAAAGCCACCGAACAGGCCATACCAGAAACCCGTGTAAAGAAAAGGTCGACGAATGAAAGCATTGGTACCGCCAATCAATTTGGTAATAATAATTTCATCGCGACGGTTTTGAATAGCAAGACGTATGGTATTTCCGATAACCAGTAACACCGCTAATGCCAGCATAATGGACAGTAAAACAACACCACGACGCACAATATCGATAATGGCATATAAGCGCTTAATCCATTGCTCATCACGTTGTGCAATATCAACATCTTTAATCTGCTGTAACTTCTTAATCAGCTGATTGCTGATATTTTTTTCATCTAATGTGATTAAAGGTTGTACAACTAGTACTGACGGTAAGGGGTTATGTTTTAAAGCTTTAAGCGCATCACCAAAACCCGACAAACGCTGAAACTCATCCAATGCTTCTTGTTTTGATATGTAGTGTACATTTTCGACTTCTGGGAAACGGCTAATTTGTTGTTGTAAAGTATGTGCACGTTGTTCATTGATATCTGATTTTAAAAATACAGAAATTTGTGTGGTGCGATCCCACTCACCACTCAGTTGTTGCACATTTTTAAGTAACACATGTAACCCTGCAGGTAATGCTAGTGCAATGCCAATGACGGCTGCGGTCATAAACAACGAGAAAGGGTGACGTAATAATTGACCGAGGCTGTAAAAGAAAACCTGAACATGGCGTAGTAAATAGGTTTTTAACAACGTTATTAAACTAAAGCGAACCGTACGTTGCGATTTGTTGGGCGTGCTCATGAGATACTACCTTGCATCGTATCTATTTTTGTATCTTTAACCAACTGGCCTTGTTTCAAGCCCAGAATGCGATAGGGTAATCGCGAGATCATATCCAGATCATGTGTGGCAACAAGCACACTGGTACCCACTTGGCTGAACTGTTCAAAAATGCTCATGATGTCGCGCGATAATTCAGGATCCAAATTACCGGTAGGCTCATCCGCTAATAATAAAGCAGGTTTATTGACTACTGCTCGAGCAATGCCGACACGTTGTTGTTCACCACCGGATAGCGTGATGGGGTATGCTTTTTCTTTATTCAGTAAATTGACTTTATCCAGCGCGGCACGTACTCGTTTACCGACTTCACGACGTGGATAACCGGCAATGATCAAAGGTAAGGCGACATTATCAAATACGCTGCGGTCAAACAGTAATTGGTGATCTTGAAAAATGATGCCGATATTGCGACGAAAGTAAGGAATGTTACGGCTTTTTAATTTAGATAAGTTTTGATTGTTAACCAGAACTTGACCACGACTAGTGCGTTCAATTAAAGCAATGAGTTTTAGAAAAGTACTTTTACCCGCACCGGAATGGCCGGTAAGGAAGGCCATCTCACCGGGCTCAAGATGAAAGTTGATATTCAGTAGCGCATCATGGCCACCGGGATATCGTTTACTGGCATTGGAAAAACGAATCATTTTTTATTATTACCCACTATATATAACTAAAGTGTAACAAGCGGCGGACTTTAGTTCGTTATTATTATGAGTTGAGTTAATTATTCTTCAAATAAAGCATCGATAAACTCTGTTGCTTCAAATGTGCGTAAATCATCAATGTTTTCACCGACACCAATAAAGCGGATGGGTAATTTCATTTTATCGGCGATAGCAAATATTACCCCACCTTTAGCGGTGCCATCTAGTTTAGTTAGGGTAATGCCGGTTAGCCCCACGGTATTATTAAACTGTTGTGCCTGACTTAGCGCATTTTGCCCTGTCCCTGCGTCAACCACTAACATCACTTCATGGGGCGCAGCACTGTCAAGCTTGCTCATAACACGTTTAACTTTTGCGAGCTCATCCATTAGATGTGCCTGAGTATGTAAGCGTCCAGCAGTGTCGGCGATCAGAACATCAATGTTTTTGGATTTAGCGGATTGCAGCGCATCAAAAATAACCGAAGCGCTGTCGGCGCCTGAGTGTTGAGCGATGACGGGAATATCATTGCGTTCACCCCAGGTTTGTAATTGCTCAACCGCCGCCGCTCGAAACGTATCTCCAGCTGCGAGCATTACCGACTTGCCTTCATTTTGCAGGCGTTTAGCCAGTTTACCAATGGTGGTGGTTTTACCTGCGCCATTAATGCCGACCATTAAAATAACGAAGGGGGTGTGCTGCCCATCAATATTTAATGGTTGGGAACTGGGTGTAAGAATATCTGTGAGTAGTTTTTTAAGATGAGCAAATAAGGCTTCTGGATCACTGAGTTGCTGACGGGAGACTTGATCGGTGAGTTCATCAATGATGCGTGTGGTGGCGTTAACACCAATATCGGCAGTCAGTAGTAGCGTTTCAATGTCTTCTAATAGCGCATCATCAATGGTTTTTTTACCCATAATCAGATGGCTAATACCGTCGCTAAAACCGGAACGAGTATGACTTAGGCCTTGTTTTAGTCGAGCAAATAGCCCCGATTTTTCAGTCTTGTCTTTTGTGGGCGGGTTATGATTTTTTTTGAAACCAAACATGAAGGTTAATGTCGTACTGTTGTTAAAAATAATATATAAAGTGGACTCGGTAGTTCGAGTCTGCCTTCTGGATACGTTATCCTACCATTGCTGTGATTAACGGGTAAGCATTAGTTATGAATAAATTATATCCATCCTTAAATTTGAGACGTGCTTTGACAATAGGCTTGGCGTTGGTTTTTTCCCAGCCCATTATGGCGCAGGCTAGTCAGCAGGTGCATGAGTTTAAAATGAAAAATGGCATGAAAGTGCTGGTTAAAGAAGATCACCGTGCACCGGTGGTGGTCTCGCAAATTTGGTATAAAGTGGGTTCCAGCTATGAGCACAATGGCATTACCGGTGTCTCTCATGTTTTAGAACATATGATGTTCAAGGGCACAACAAAATATCCCGCTGGTGAATTTTCGCGCATTATTGCCGAGCAGGGTGGGCGTGAAAATGCGTTTACCAGCCGCGATTACACCGCGTATTTCCAGCAACTGGAAAAAAGCCGTCTGCCGATCAGCTTTGAAATGGAAGCGGATCGCATGCGTAACCTGACCTTGCCAGAAGAACACTTTAAAAAAGAAATTGAAGTGGTCAAAGAAGAGCGGCGCATGCGTTATGACGATAAGCCGCGTTCTTTTACCTATGAGCAATTTGTTGCGACCGCCTTTACCAGTAGTCCTTATCATCATCCGATTATTGGTTGGATGGATGATTTAGACAGTATGCAGGTCGAAGATTTGCAAGATTGGTATAAACGTTGGTATGCGCCTAATAATGCGACGTTGGTGGTGGCCGGTGACGTTAATGCCAATGATGTTTTTGAACTCGCAAAAAAATATTTTGCGGCTATTCCCTCGTCCCCGATTGTCGAAACAAAACCACGCAGGGATATTAAGCAAAGAGGAACACGCCGCATTACCGTACGTGTGCCCGCTAAGTTACCTTACCTCATTATGGGATATAAAGTGCCGGTGTTAAGTACGGCGGCAGAATCGTGGGAGCCCTATGCACTGGACGTGTTGGCAGGTATTTTGAGCGGAACTAATAGTTCACGGTTTCCAAAACGTTTAGTACGTGAGCAACAGATATCAGCTGGAGTGGATGTGGGTTATAACTCTTATTCTCGCCATGCAGATTTATTTATTATTGATGCGACGCCTGTTGGTAAGCATACCGTTGTCGAAGTTGAAGCTGCGATTAATGAACAACTCGAATTAATTAAACAAGAAAAAGTGAGTAAAGATGAGCTAGACCGAATTAAAGCACAAGTTGTTGCCGGTAAAGTTTATGAAAAAGATTCTGTTTTTTACCAAGCTATGCAATTAGGTACGCTGGAAACGGTTGGTTTGGGTTGGCAGCATGCGGATGAATACAGCGATAAAATAAAGCAGGTTACTGCAGAACAAATTCAACAAGTCGCTAAAAAATATTTATTGGAAGATCAGTTAACTGTTGCGGTACTTGAACCTTTACCGTTAACCATCCGCCCGCGTAAACCCACCGTTAATGTTAAGCATTAAGAGAAGATAAATAATGATGACCAAAGACAAAAGTATTATTGCTGTTATTGTTGTTGTCGCTTTGGTTGCGGCCTTGAGTTTGATAAACAGCAATACAAAAAAAATCGAAATAGATAACAGTCAACCATTAAGTATTCAAAGTTGGAAAAGTGATACGGGTGCAAAAGTGATGTATGTGTACGCACCTCAATTACCTATGGTTGATATTCGATTAGTATTTGATGCCGGTAGCGTAAGAGATAAAGGTTTACCGGGCTTAGCGATGATGACTAATGCCATGTTGGATTTAGGCGCTGGAGACTGGTCGACGGATATGATCGCAGAACGGTTTGACGGTGTTGGTGCAGAGTTTTCTAACAATAGTTTAAAAGATATGGCCATACTTAGCTTGCGTAGTCTGACAGAGGAGGCGCTGTTAGATACATCAATTACAACTTTGAATGCCATTTTGACTAAACCAAAATTTATCGAAACTGAAATACAGCGAACCCGAGAGCAAGTATTAATTAGTTTACGCAACCATGAACAGTCGACGTCAACGATTGCCAGTAAAGCCTTTTATAAGGCGCTTTATTCTGATCATGCGTATGCTTCGCCGGTAATGGGGGCTGTTGAAAGTATTAATAAAATTACACGCGATGAGCTGATTGATTTTTATAAAAAATATTATGTTGCTAACAATGCCGTGATTGCGATTGTGGGCGATGTTGATAAATCTGAAGCAGAAGATCTGGTTGAACAAATTCTAAAAGGATTGCCCGAAGGTGAAGCGGCAGTACAAGTTGATGAAGTTAAACCATTAAATAAAGCACAAAAAATTCATAAGACTTATCCCTCCAGCCAAACGCATATTCTCGTTGGACAGCCAGGTATGAAACGAGGCGATGAAGATTATCTTGCCTTATATGTCGGCAACCATATTTTAGGCGGCAGTGGTTTTGGTTCGCGTATTGTTGAAGAAATTCGTGAGAAGCGTGGTCTGGCTTATAGTAGTTATAGTTATTTTTCCCCCATGCGCGAAAATGGCCCATTTACATTAGGTCTACAAACAGCCACTAAAAATACGCAGCAGGCATTAACTATTTTGGATGAAGTGCTGCGAGAGTTTATTGATGTAGGGCCCAATGAAAAAGAGCTACAACATGCGAAGAATAATATTACCGGTGGCTTTGCTTTAAAGGTGGACAGTAATAAAGACATCATTGGTTATCTAGGTATGATTGGTTTTTATAATTTGCCGTTAGATTATTTGAAAACCTTTAATGAGCGAGTTGAACAAGTTACAAAAGAGCAAATACAAACGGCCTTTAAACGCCGCATTGATCCCGATAAACTCATCACTATCACGGTGGGTAATGATCAATAGGTCTTATGAGTAAGTCAGGCAACCAAAACCAGTTACGTATTATTGGTGGCAAGTGGCGTGGGCGTAAACTCTCTTTTGCTGAAGGTCGTGGCTTGCGCCCAACACCAGACCGTGTTCGTGAAACGCTTTTTAACTGGTTAGCACCGGTAATGGCTGGAGCACGTTGCTTAGATTTATTTACCGGTAGCGGCGCACTTGGTTTGGAATCTTTATCACGCGGCGCTACTGAAGTGATCATGGTCGATAATAACCCTGAGGTGATTTCACAACTAAAAGAAAATCTTAATTTGCTCGATAGTCCTTGTGCGCAATTGTTGCAAACTGATGGCGTTAACTGGATACAAACGCAAAATCCAGAACCGTTTGATATTGTTTTTCTTGATCCACCGTATGCTGATAAAGTGTTGGCGGAATGTATCGCTACTCTCGAAGAAAAAGCCTGGCTAAAAAAACAAGCATGGATTTATGTAGAGTTGCCCGCTAAAGAAGACTTGCCCGTGTTACCCAATAACTGGCAATGGCACCGCAATAAAGAAGCAGGGCAAGTAAGTTATCATTTAGCGCATCGCCAAGTTAATTAAAAGCAGTTAGAATTAATAAATAGTTAGCCACGAATAGGTTTATGACATTGAACGTAACTGCAATTTACCCCGGCACTTTTGACCCTATTACCAATGGGCATACTGATTTAGTCGAGCGCGCCGCGCGGATCTTTGATCGCGTAATTTTAGCCGTGGCTAAAGGACAAAGCAGTGATAAACAGCCTGTTTTCAGTGTCGATGAGCGTGTGGCGCTGGCGCAAGAGGTATTAGCGCCAATGGACAATGTTGAGATTATCGAGTTTGATGGCTTGCTGGTGGACTTTGTCGAGCAGCAAAATGCTCAGGTCATTTTACGTGGTTTGCGTGCGGTATCGGACTTTGAGTATGAGTTCCAATTGGCGAGCATGAACCGTCATTTGAACGAAAAGATTGAAACGATGTTTCTGACCCCTGCGGAGCAATATAGCTATATATCCTCTAGTTTAGTGCGGGAAATTGCAGGTTTAGGGGGAGATGTGTCACCCTTCGTCCATAAGAAAGTTGCAGCTGCATTAAATAACAGAATACGCTAATATACGTGCCTGTTTATTAAGCAGATGATGAATTTTAGCTAAGGCATGCTACGGAGCCACCCATGTCCCTCCTTATTAATGATGAATGTATTAACTGCGATGTTTGTGAGCCTGAGTGCCCTAATTCGGCTATTACTCAGGGTGATGAAATCTACGAAATCAATATGGATTTATGTACGGAATGTGTGGGCCATTTTGATGAACCGCAGTGTATTGAAGTTTGCCCCGTCGACTGCATACTAAAAGATCCTGATAATCCTGAAGACGAAGGAGTCTTACAGGCTAAATATCAAAAATTAGTTGCTGTTGCATAAATAATTTTAACTAAGCCCCGTAAGGGGCTTTTTTGTCGGTTAGTGCCTATATGTTTTTTCGTCCTTTTATACTTATTATTTTATTCATCTGGAGTAGCCAACTTCAGGCGTTAAGTATTGCTAGTCCTAAACAGGCCGCGATTGCTACGGCACATCCAGTCGCAACACTAGCCGGCTTTGAAATTTTAAATCAAGGTGGAAATGCCTTTGATGCGGCCATTGCTATTAGTACAACCTTGGCGGTTGTTGAACCCTATAGTTCAGGAATTGGTGGCGGCGGTTTTTGGTTATTGCAGCATGCCAATAGAAAAAACGCGATCATGATCGATGGTCGTGAAAAAGCCCCCTTGGCTGCCAAGCGAAACATGTATCAGGATGACAAAGGCAATGTCATTTCTGGTTTATCGGTTAATGGTCCCTTGGCGGCAGGTATTCCCGGTGAGCCTGCGGCTTTAGTTTATATCGCTAAATATTTTGGCAAGTTACCTTTATCAGTTTCTTTAGCGCCGGCCATTCGTGCTGCGAAAAAAGGTTTCAAAGTAACACCTCAATATCAACGCATGGCGAAATTTCGTTTAGAGGCGTTACGCGCATCGCCTGCGGCGGCAAAAGTATTTTTAAAAAATAATGAAGTGCCGGCCTTAGGTAATGTAATACGCCAACCTGATTTAGCCAATACGTTAAATGTGTTAGCACAAAAAGGTCATGATGGATTTTATAAGGGCGACGTAGCCAATAAATTAGTACAGGGAACGCGTAAAGCTGGCGGTATCTGGCAAGCAAAAGATTTATCGGCATACCAAATTAAAACCCGCACACCGATCACCGGTGAGTACCGTGGTTATAAGATTACATCAGCAGCTCCGCCTTCATCGGGAGGTATTGCTTTAGTCACCATGTTGAATATTTTATCCGGATACGAAATTTCTTCTTACCAACCGTTAAGGCGCACACACGTTATGGTTGAAGCGATGCGCCGTGCTTATAATGACCGTGCGCAATTTTTAGGTGATACGGATTTTGTCGACGTTCCCGTTACAAAGCTAACTAGTCAACACCATGGTTATGGTTTGCG
>Ga0055584_100002277_pt1 | contig 19011 bp, 20 predicted proteins | sample OSDHelmetaG_FD_58716 | JGI IMG/M metagenome (GOLD analysis project Ga0055584, IMG submission 58716) | Pelagic marine sediment microbial communities from the LTER site Helgoland, North Sea, for post-phytoplankton bloom and carbon turnover... | ecosystem: Environmental > Aquatic > Marine >... | reverse complement strand
TTTTTGAAGTTAAACAAAAAGGTTTCGATTACCATACTGAATATCGATTTGTCCACTATTCAAATTGTATGTTCTTTCATATCAAACAAAATGAAAATATATTTAGGTTTGAAAAAAATAAGCTAATTCAAAGCAAATGAGGCATTAAGGCTAAAATCTGGTATGATAACCTTGAAGGTACTCATTGTTGTTTGGTTGACCATATTGAAGTGCCCTTTCATTGTTCCATAAGGTGAATGAAGAAGGCATCCTGAATTGTAGGTGTACGATTCCTTCGGGCTTAAAAGGGGCTTTTTGCCAATCACACCTTCGCCTTCTACAACCTCGATATGGTTGAGAGCATCGTAAATCTCCCAATATCTCGACTTCAATTGTACAGAATCTTTGCTCTGGTTTTCAATAGTTATCCTGTATCCAAAGGCGAAATGGATTTTGTGATTCTTGTAAAAACTCCCTTCAAAGGTCGTTTTTACCGAAATTTTTATGCCTCTTGTGATTTGTTCAATCATCTTTCGTTAATCTAAGTAAAGCTAAAATAATGTTTTTTTTGTTGTGGTGGTTAATTTTTTTAGTGTAAAAAATTAATTGTTAGGTATTTATGTGTTTTTTGTGTGTCGGTTTTTGTAAAATGTTTCTATGGTTTCGAAAAAATTTATGATGTCTTGAGAGTCTAGAACACTGTTTATGGTGACCATTCTTACAAATGTATGTCCTCCAAAACTTCCATAACCAACCATAAGTTTTGAGTGTTTGTAAAGCTCTGTGCATAAGGTTTCTGCTGCTATGTCTTTGTAGTTGAAACATACCGATATGGAATGTTCAAAACTGTATAAGGTGTAATCAGGATGTTGCTTGATGTAAGCTCTGGCTTGAGCTGCTAATTGAAATTGCTTGTCAACCAAAGCTTCTAAACCTTGTGTGCCTATCGATTTCCATAAAGTCCAAAATTTAAGAGCATCATTACGTCTACCGCATTGTAAAGATGTCTTCCCAGGATTGAAATCGTCTTCATCAGTTTGATATAGGTAATCCGCATCATTGGAAAATGATCGATACAAATGGGATTTGTCTTGAACAACCAAAATAGAACAGCTTAAAGGTGTGCCCAACATTTTATGGGCGTTTAGGCTAAAAGAATCTGTGTGTTCTATACCTTTTACTAAATGCTTGTATTTATTGCTAAAAATAACCGAACCACAATATGCACCATCCAAATGTAACCAAAGATCGTATTGTTTCGTAATTTTTGAAATGCTCTCAACATTATCAAAAGCTCCCATAACTGTAGTGCCAGCTGTAGCATTGACAAAAAACGGAAGTAAGCCCTTGTCTAAATCGGTTTTAATCTGTTGTTCTAAAGCTTCTGTGTCCATCTCACCTTTAGAATTGGCTTTTATGTAGCGCACATGCTCCCTTCCTAATCCAATAAACGAGGCGTTTTTTGAAATCGAATAGTGGGAGGTTTCTGAAGTATAAGCAATCAAAGGTTTGGTGATTCCTTTTCGATTGCTTTCTGGATCGTATTTGTCGCGTGCCATAAGCATTGCCATATAATTACTCATTGAGCCTCCAGGAGCAAATGTACCATCGGAAGCACTGCTATAACCTATCATCTTACAAATAGTCTTCAAAATGGTCTTTTCTATACCTACTTGTGGGCCTGCAACCTTGTATGTGTACATACTATTGTTGAGCATCACTGATAACAAATCGCCAAGTGTGGCTTTACCCTGTCTGCCGCCAAAAAGTTGATTGAAAAAGAATTTGGATGCCGTTTTTGGTGTATGTTCGATGATTTTTATTAAACTGTGTTTTAGCTCATCGTCCAAAATTGGAGTCTCGTTTAAAGTAAGGTCTAAGGTCGTGTATAACGCTTGGCTGTCTATAGGATTGGCTACGGGATGATTCGTTTCAAGAGCTATGAGTTTTTCCGCCAATTCAGTGAACAATTTTAAATCGTCGTGCATATAAAGATTCTTTCGATATTTGTATTATATTGTATGGGGTAATCTAATTTTTTTTCTATTGAAAGTTACACATTCTTTTGAAGAACTCATAAGTCTTTTGTCTCAATTAGATAAGAATCATTACAAGGAAGTGCTTGAAAATTTTGAGTATGACTTAAATGAAATAAATGCTTATGCCTGTTGGGATGATGATATCTATATGCGTCACGGGATAGTTAAAACTGATGATTTTGAATTGATTTTAATGTGTTGGAATGTTGAACAACAAACGCCTATTCATTGTCATAACGGCAAGGATTGCTGGATGCGTATCTTGCAAGGAAGGATTGAAGAAACTGTTTTTGAACGTCACCACAATGATGGATTGCATCTTGTAAAAAGTCAAGTTTATGTTGCTGGTAATCTGGCTCATGTCAATGATCGATTGGGAGTACATCGTTTAAAAAATGTAGGAGGGGAGAAGGCTATAAGTCTTCACCTATACGCTAAACCTATTGAACAATGTAGTGTCTACGATACACAAACCAATGACTTTAAAATTAAAACTATGTGTTATGATTCTTATAAAGGGAAAATGATTGAGAAATTGTAATTAATTGGAAATGTTCTCTGAGCTACCTTCGCCTATTCCAATGAGTTGATCATACCTGCCTCCCAATTCTCTGTAATATACCAGAACTTTATAATTATTTTCAGTTTGATAAAAATTGCCGCTTATCAAACCTTCGTTCAAATGGCCCTTCTCGTCAACGACAACATATTTGTAATTGTAAAACCCTTGTTTGAGTTTAATAGTGCACTCATAACGATTAGCTTCGGTATTGTAGATCATTTTATTGTTGTCGTCTAAGCTGTAATTGTTGAAATTTCCATATACATACACCGATTTTTCTAAAGGTAAAGGCGGATATTGTAAAGAGAAATGCACCATAGTATAATCGGCTTCTATAGAAGGGTTGTCTCTATCGAGTGCTGTGATGAGAAAATTACCATTGATGTCTGGATTGTATGTGTATGGTCTTGTTGAACGATCTATGTCTGTAAATAAGTAACTGTGGTAGAGGTCTTTCAAATCGGTAAATTGTACTCCTACATTGGCAGCGCGTACATCTTTGTTTTCAAAATACAAAAACTCATTCCCAGACCAAAAACTCGTTTCTGTAGTATATCGATAAATCAATTCGTTACCCAAAGCATATTGAGGCTTCAATCCTGAAATAGCTGTTTTGAGATTGTTGTTTTGAACAATAACTGTTTTAACCGTTTCTAAAGGATTGTTGAAATTGAAGTTGTTGCTCACTATTTTAAAATCTACCGTCTGCTTTTCGTTAATGTATTTTACATCTCTGGATCGCTTTATAGAAACTCCTACACTTACCATTTCTTTATAAACCATAAATTTTCGAGTAAACATCAATTCACCATAATCATCATATATAGAAATCATATAGTTCCCAGTTTTTAAAAGACCACGAGTTTGCTGATTAGGAATGGTGAGTTTGTAGTGAGAATATATTTGATAAGTGTTGAATGAATTCTCATAGGTCAAAATTCGTTGGTTGTCAAAGCCTCTAAGATATTCTGACTTCACAAGATTGGAAGGTGTCCAGTCGTAGTTGAAATGTTCTATAACATAGTAAAAATCTTCTTCATCTCCATTTAAAGCGTCAAACTCCAATATCAATGGAGCGCCCAATTTGATGATGGGTAATTGACTTTGATCGGTATCGCCTCTAAAGGTGATGGTCTTTATAAAATCGGGAGGATTGACTTCCTCTACTTGAGAAAAACCGATAGTGGTCATTAAACCAATGGATAAAGCAAAAACGTAAGATTTCCACATAAGTTTATGATTTTGCGTAAAGATAAACAATTTTTGTGCCTAAATTAAGAGGAGAGAGTTAAGGTTCTATTAGTAGTTGCTAATGCTTTGTCATTACAGTGAGCAAAGCGTAATCAAAACGCAAGGCTATCTATGAACAATTATAAGTCATTTCTTATGTAAAGTAAATATCAGTATTTTTCTTTAATTGAGCTTGCAGGTACAGTGTTGGTTTAGGATTTATGTAGCCAACTTTTAATTGCGTTTCTTTTAGCTAAACCATAATTGTGTCTTCTGTAAAATTATGTTTTCAATGTCAAAAGCGTCTTGTAAGTGCTTTATAAGTTTTTAAACTATATAAACTCTGTGTATAATCTATATTTGAACCGCATGAAAATGATGTGATATTAAAGATAATTCTTCCTAAGTCTTAATGTTTAGTTCTTAAATTTTCTGTGAAAAATATTACTTAATGAAAATACACCTTGCCTGAGCTTATTTAGAATGATTATAAAAAACAGACTCTCACAAATTCTAAGCCTTTATTTGTTTTTTACTTCGTAAATTTGCTGCGATTTTTTTGAGAACTAATATCAAATTAAACCTATGTCAAACGACATTAAAATTAGAAAAGGTCTGGACATCAACCTTGTTGGTGCGGCTGAAAAAACAACTGAAAATGCCATTGTTAGCAATTTCTATACTATCAGACCTGAAGATTTCCACGGAATTACACCTAAACTTATCGCTAAAGAAGGAACCAAAGTAAAAGCTGGTGAAACAGTATTCTTCAACAAAAATATTGAAGAAATGAAGTTTGTGTCTCCTGTTTCTGGTGAAATAGTTGAGGTTGAGCGTGGAGAGAGAAGACGTATTCTAGCCATTAAAATTAAAGCTGATAAAGAACAAACAGCCGTTGATCACGGTAAGTTTGATATCGCTAATGCCGATGCTGATAGCATCAAAGCTCATTTGATGGCTTCTGGATGTTGGGTGTTTATCAAACAACGCCCTTATGACGTGATTGCCAATCCGAACAAAACGCCTAAGGCTATCTTTATTTCTGCCTATGCTTCTGCTCCTCTCGCCGCTGATTACGATTACGTACTACAAGGCAAGGAAACGCAACTGCAAGCAGCTATCGATGCGTTGGCTAAGTTGACTCCTGGAAAGGTGCACGTTAGTGTTGGAAAGAATTCAAATTCGCCTATGGCAAGTTTGAATGGTATTACTTTACACAAGATCTCTGGCCCTCACCCTGCAGGTAATGTTGGAACGCAAATCAATAAAATTGATCCTGTAAACAAAGGGGAAACCGTTTGGACAATCAATCCCCATGATTTGGTTATTATCGGTGAACTCTTGCTTACTGGGAAATTTAACGCTGAGCGTATCGTAGCTATGGTTGGGTCTGAAATCAAAAAACCACGATACTTTAAAACCAAAATAGGAGCTGAGGTTTCTACTATGGTTTATGATAATGGAATTGATAAAGATGCCAATGCTCGAATCATTTCAGGTAATGTGTTGACTGGTAAACGAATTAAACCAGATGGTGCTTTGGATTATTATAGTAATACCATCACCGTTATCCCTGAAGGAAATGATTATGAGTTTTTTGGTTGGAACAAACCAATATTCAATAAGATTTCTACTTCTCGAGCTTTAACTTTTTCTTGGTTAAACCCTAAGAAAAAATATGCATTAAATACTAATACTAATGGAGAGCATAGAGCTTTTGTAGTGACAGGAAGTTATGAAGAGGTCTTCCCATTAGATATTTACCCAATGCAAATCCTAAAAGCATGTATGTATAAAGATCTTGATGAAATGGAAGCTTTAGGAATGTATGAAGTCGCTCCTGAAGATTTTGCTCTGACAGAATTTGTATGTGTGTCCAAACAACCACATCAGAAAATCATAAGAGAAGGTCTAGATTTGATGATTAAAGAAATTGGTTAATCGTTCATTTTAATTTTTAGAATGAAAAACTTTAAATAGATGAGTTTAAAAAATAATTTACATAAACTAAAGGAAAAGTATAAAGGCACCAAGATGGCGCCAGCGTTCAATGCGCTACATACGTTTTTATACTTGCCAAACGAAACTACTCATGGAGGAACGCATATTAAGGCTGCTGACGACTTAAAACGTACCATGAATACCGTAATCATGGCTCTAGTGCCATGTCTTATTTTCGGAATCTTTAATGCAGGATATCAACACCACCTTGCATTGGGTGATATACAAACCGTCGATGGGTTTTTTAGTGCTTCCTTCTGGAATTTAGATAACTTTATCGTAGGTCTTTCAAAAGTTCTACCCCTATTAATCGTGTCTTACGGTGTAGGTCTGGCTATCGAATTCTTGTTCGCAGTCATTAAAGGACATGAAGTGGAAGAAGGTTACCTCGTTACTGGAATGCTTGTTCCTCTTATTGTGCCTGTAGATCTTCCTTTGTGGATGTTGGCAGTAGCTGTCGCTTTTGGAGTAATCATAGGAAAAGAAGTATTCGGTGGTACAGGAATGAATATCCTTAACCCAGCATTGACTATCCGTGCTTTCTTGTTCTTTGCTTATCCTACATGGATGTCTGGAGACAAAGTATGGGTGCACGGTGCTAAAGAACGTGCTGAACAAATAGCAAACGGTGCCAATGTAGATGCAATCTCTGGAGAAACTATACTCGGAAGCTTGGCTCAAGGTCATGAGGCAGGACATTCTATCGCAGATATGTTCTTTGGTTTTATCCCTGGTTCTATTGGAGAAACCTCTACCTTATTAATCCTATTAGGGGCGCTGTTTTTGATATTTACTAAAATAGGTAGCTGGAGAATTATGTTGTCTTCCGTTATCGGAGCACTAGTTATGGGACTTATCTTTAATACTGTCGTTAATGCCGGTTGGATTACTGAATCTAGTAAGTTCTATGGTTTAATGAGTACCGAATTCTGGCACCACTTGCTAATCGGTGGCTTCGCTTTTGGTACTGTATTTATGGCTACAGACCCAGTAACGGCTTCTCAAACGAATAAAGGGAAATGGATTTATGGATTCTTAGTAGGTTTTATCTCTATACTAATCCGTGTATTCAACCCTGCTTATCCTGAAGGTGTCATGTTGGCAATCTTGTTGATGAACGTATTTGCACCAACAATCGACCATTATGTCATTCAAGGTAATGTCAAGAAAAGAATGAAACGTTTAAAAGCAAAAACAGCTTAAAATGAGCAAGAAAACAGATAGCAACGTATATACCGTATTGTTTGCAATTGGAATGGTAATTGTAGTAGGGGCGTTATTGGCTTTTACTGCAGCTTCTCTTAAACCCGCAATCGCAAAAAATGCAGAGTTAGAAAAACAACAAAATATCCTCTATGCTATGGGGGTTAACGAAAACGATGAAAGTACGGCTCAATTCGTGTCTACAGATGTAGCTCCTGAATTGTTCAAAAAATACATCTCAAAGCAAATCGTTATTCAAAACGGTAAAGTCACCGAAGACGATCAAGCTTACCTTATAGACATCAAAAAAGAAAAGGCTAAAGAGATATCAGAAAGAAGATTGCCGCTTTTTATTGGTGAAAAAGATGGAAAAACATATTATATCGCTCCGATTAGAGGAAAAGGGCTTTGGGATGCCATCTGGGCTTATATCGCTATGGACGAAAATATGGTTATACAAGGCGCTTACTTTGACCACAAAGGAGAAACTCCTGGACTAGGAGCCAATATCAAAGAACGCTTTTTTATGGATGACTTTATAGGTGAACATCTTTTGGATGCCAACGGTAATTTTAAAGGTGTAGATATTTCTAAAAGTAATGCCGACCCAACCAATCAGGATAAAACCGATAACGAAGTTGATGCTATAGCAGGTGCAACTATCACAGGTAACGGTGTTTCGGCTATGATTAAAAATGATTTGTCACTATATGTGCCTTATTTTAAAAATTTAAAAAAATAATCTTATGGGATTACTTTCTAAAAAAGACGCAAAATTAATTACCGACCCTTTAGCAGATAATAACCCTATTACTATTCAGGTCTTAGGAATCTGTTCTGCTCTTGCTATTACAGCGCAATTAAAGGCTTCTATTGTTATGGCACTGTCTGTACTGTTTGTATTAGCTATGGGTAATGTGGTTATTTCATTAATACGTAACATAATCCCTCCTAAAATTAGGATTATTGTTCAGCTTACCGTTGTAGCGGCTCTAGTAATTATCGTTGATCAAGTACTAAAAGCTTACGCTTATTCTTTAAGTAAAGAATTGTCCGTGTTTATTGGATTGATTATTACAAACTGTATCATTATGGGACGTTTCGAAGCTTTTGCATTAGGTAATGGACCTTGGAGATCATTCTTAGATGGTATTGGTAATGCCCTTGGTTATGGTATAATTTTAGTAATCGTTGGATTCTTTAGAGAACTTTTAGGATCTGGTACCTTATTAGGTTATAAAGTGCTTGGAGATCCTATAGAAAAAACAGGACTATATGCCTTAGGATATGAAAATAATGGATTCATGCTATTGTCACCTATGGCTCTAATAGTACTTGGAATCATTATATGGATACAACGTAGTAGAAATAAAGATTTAATAGAAGACTAAAATTGAATTACCATTGATGAATTAATTTTTAATGGTATCAAAACATTGAATATGGAACATTTAGAATTATTTTTTAAGTCTATTTTTATAGATAATATGGTTTTTGCAACATTCTTAGGGATGTGCTCTTACCTCGCAGTATCTAAAAAAGTTAGCACAGCCGTTGGGCTTGGAGCTGCCGTGATTTTCGTCTTGGCTGTTACGGTACCTGTCAACTGGCTGTTGGATCAATATATATTACAACCTGGAGCGCTAAAATGGTTGGGAGCAGAATATGCCGACTACGATTTGAGTTTCCTCTCTTTTATCATGTTTATTGCTACTATCGCTACCATGGTACAATTGGTGGAAATTGTTGTCGAAAAATTTTCTCCTGCTTTGTACAACTCTCTAGGTATTTTCTTACCGCTTATCGCTGTAAACTGTGCAATCCTTGGGGGGTCTCTATTTATGCAGTCTAGAGAAATTGAATCTATTGGTTTAGCTCTTAACTATGGATTATCTTCTGGTATAGGATGGTTCCTAGCTATCTTGGCTATAGCGGCTATTAGAGAAAAAATACGTTACTCTAATGTGCCAGCTCCTCTAAGAGGTCTAGGTATAACTTTCATCATTACTGGATTGATGGCTATCGGGTTTATGAGTTTCGGAGGGATGTTGACAGGTGGTGATGAACAAACCAAAGAAAAATCTGAAGAAACTGTAAAAGTTGAGCAGATAAAGAAAAAAGAAGAACAAAAATTAGCTGAAAACAAGACTACAATAAACGAGTAATATGATATTAGCAGCAGGTACTTTAGGAACAATTTTAACAACCGTAGTGGCCTTTTTAGTAGTAACACTACTATTGGTAGCGTTGTTATTATTCGTAAAACAAAAATTATCGCCCTCTGGACCGGTAAAAATTAAAATTAATGGCGAAAAAGAAATTGAAGTTGCCTCTGGGGGATCTTTATTATCTACATTAGGTAACCAAAAAATATTTTTGCCTTCTGCATGTGGTGGTGGGGGAACTTGCCTTCAATGTGAATGCCATGTCCTTAAAGGTGGAGGAGAAGCTCTTCCTACCGAAACACCTCACTTTACACGTAAAGAATTACAACATGGCGCTAGATTGGCTTGTCAAGTCAAAGTAAAACAAGACATGGAAATCGAAATACCAGAAGAGGTATTCGGTATTAAAAAATGGGAAGCAGAAGTTGTACGTAACTACAACGTGGCTTCGTTTATCAAAGAGTTTGTGGTTCGTATTCCTGAGGATATGAACTATAAAGCAGGGGGGTATATCCAAATCGAAATTCCTCCTTGTGAAATTAAATACTCCGATATCGATATCACAGCTCACCCTGAAGAACACGAAACTCCAGATAAATTCCAAGCTGAATGGGATAAGTTCAATTTGTGGCCTTTGGTTATGAAAAATGATGAAACCGTTGAAAGAGCTTATTCGATGGCTTCTTATCCTGCAGAAGGGCGTGATATCATGCTTAACGTTCGTATTGCTACTCCGCCATGGGATAGAAATAAAAACACTTGGATGGACGTAAATCCTGGAGTGGCGTCTTCCTATATTTTCTCAAGAAAACCTGGAGATAAAGTAATTATATCTGGACCTTACGGAGAATTCTTTATCAATGAAAGTGATGCCGAAATGCTTTATGTCGGTGGTGGTGCTGGTATGGCTCCTATGCGTTCTCACCTTTACCACTTGTTCAAAACTGTAAAAACTGGACGAAAAGTGACTTATTGGTATGGTGGTCGTTCTAAACGTGAATTATTCTATATTGACCACTTTAGAGAATTGGAAAGAGAATTCCCTAACTTCAAATTCTATATGGCACTTTCTGAACCTTTACCAGAAGATAATTGGAAAGTTAAGAAAGATATCAATGACGAAGAAGGTGATGGTTTTGTTGGTTTTATCCACAATTGTGTGATTGATAATTACCTTAAACATCACGATACTCCTGAAGATATCGAATTGTACTTCTGTGGTCCTCCTCTAATGAACAAAGCTGTTCAAAAAATGGGACAAGACTTCGGAATCCCTGATGAAAACATCAGATTCGATGACTTTGGTGGATAATATACCTAAACTGATATTCTTAAAACCGACTCAAACGAGTCGGTTTTTTTTATATAAATTATCTTTAGATACCTTATTTTTGTATTATGGGAAGACCTCTATCTAAACAAGAATTACATTACCTTGCTATGAATCATGTAGGCAAGGATTTGGAACAACGAGGGTTTGAGTTTGTGGCTGTCAATAGCCAACTTAAAAAGCATCCTCAGTTTGTTTGTATTGATAAAAACAACCAGTATTATTTTGTGATTGTTAGAGTCGTTATGCTACCTGATAATCCCAATAATTATGATTTGATTTGGATGGAAAGCTTCAAAAAACATGCACGAAAAAACAATGCTAAAGTCTTATATGCTGGTGTTGGTCTTGCAAATCCTAATGGAGAAGGCCTCCCTATCTATTACAAAGAAGAATATTTAATGGAATACAACGGTATTCAAGTTATTGATATGAATTTAAACTAATGAAGCATTTATACGTCTCAATACTTGTCTTTCTACTTATTTTTTCTTGTGAGAAAACACCCCAAAATACAAAACTCTCTGGGGCTGTTTTTGGAACGTCATATGCTGTGATTTATGATGGACACACCAACTATCAAAAACAATTGGATAGTCTATTCTCGATTATCAACGCTTCTATGTCAACCTATATCGATGATTCCAACATTTCAAAAGTCAATAGAAATGAAACAGTTGTTTTAGATGAACATTTTATTAAGGTCTTTAATAAAGCCAAACTAATTTATAGACTAACGGAAGGCGCTTTTGACCCTACCATTGGTGCTGTAGTTAATGCTTGGGATTTTGGACCTGAAGGCAACATTAAGAATCTCGATAGCTTAAAGATTGATAGCTTGATGCGCTCCGTTGGTTTTAATAAAATGGGACTGATCGATGGCAAATCCATAAAAAAGCGTCCAAATGCATACTTAGATTTTAATGCAATTGCTAAAGGATATGCTGTTGATGTGATTGCAGATTTTTTACAAAGTAAACAAGTCGATAATTTTTTGGTTGAAATAGGAGGTGAAATACGCTGTAAAGGAATCAATGTTGAAAAGGAAAATTCATGGACTGTAGGAGTGGAAATGCCTCATTTTGACGGAACACAATCCATTCTTAAAGCCATATCTATAGGAGATGCTGCTATGGCAACTTCTGGAACTTACAGAAAGTTTAAAATCGATGAAAACGGTAAACGTTATTCGCATATCATCGATACCAAAACAGGATATCCAAGCAAAACAAACTTGTTGAGTATCTCTGTAATAGCTAAAGATTGTATGACTGCAGATGCTTATGCCACGGCTTTTAAAACCATGGGAATTGATAAAGTAAAAGCATTTTTAGAACAACACCACGAACTGCAAGTGTTTTTGATTTTTGAAAATGATAATGGAGATTTTGAAACCTTAGCCTTAAATGGCTTTCCTGAAAGCTAATTTAACTTCTTGACTACTGGAATGATTTCTCCCTTTGCCAATCGATATCTCTCGATTTCGGCATCAGAAAGTTTTGAAGTATAATCAATTTCCTCAACCTTAAAACCTATGCTTCTGAGTTTGTCAAAATAATCTCTTCCATAAATCCTAACGTGGTCGTATTGTCCAAATATCTTAGCACGTTCAACTTTGTCAGTGATGCTATTGTCTTCAAAAGTAATATCTCGATTCAAGTCTTGTGGAATCTGAAAAATACCCCAACCGCCAGGTTTCATAATTCGATACAACTCTTGCATGGCTTTGGTGTCATCTATAATATGTTCTAATACATGATTACACAACACAACATCATAACTGTTATCTTCAAACGGCAAATGGCAAATATCAGCTTTAATATCAGCCAAAGGAGAGTTTAAATCTGTGGTGGTATATTCTAAATTATTAAGATTCCTAAACCGCTTATAAAAGGCTTGTTCTGGAGCAAAATGCAATACTTTAAGTGGTGCTTTAAAGAAATTGGTTTCGTTCTTTAAGTACAACCAAAGCAATCTATGACGCTCTAATGATAATGTAGAGGGAGATAATACATTGGGACGTTGTGTGACATATCCATAAGGCAAAAAACTTTTGAAGCTCTTTCCATCAATGGGATCAGTGTGTTTATCTCCCTTTAATACCATGGCAATAATAGGACGTGCCAAGTAACTAAACCTAATTAAAAGCGGTCTAGGTATGATGTTTAATACTATTTTGAAAAGCTTTTTCAAACAGATTGTTAAAGAGTTAGTTTGTCAATTCTCTTTTGAATTCTTTCTCTTCATCACTCTCAATACCCAATGCCTCATAGATATAATCAAAGGTTGAAAGAATCTCTGGCTTACCATCTATGATGGCTACATCGTGTTCATAATGTGCACTAGGCTTACCATCTCGAGTGACAATTGTCCAGCCGTCTTTTAGTTGTTTGATTCTATGAGTACCTAAATTGATCATTGGCTCTATGGCAACAACTTGACCTTCCAAAAACTTTTTGCCTCGACCTCTTTTTCCATAATTAGGCATTTCTGGATCTTCGTGCATCTTTCTTCCTAAACCATGACCTACCAGCTCTCTTACCACTCCATATCCATGATCTTCACAATATTTCTGAATCGCATAGCCAACATCACCAACGCGATTACCTAGCTTAAACTCACGAATACCTATATATAGCGATTCTTTTGTAACTTGAAGCAGTTTTTTGGTCTCTGGAGCAACCTCACCAATTTCAAAGGTGTAGGCGTGATCTCCATAAAAACCATTCATCAAAGCTCCGCAATCAATCGATACAATATCACCTTCTTCTAAAGGCCTATCGGTAGGCAACCCATGTACTACAGCGTCGTTGACACTGCACAGTAGGGTAGAAGGACAGTCGTATAGCCCTAAAAAACCAGGGACAGCTCCTTGAGATCTGATGAAATCTTCTGCTAATTTGTCTAATTGATTTGTCGTAATGCCAGGTTTTAATTCTTTGGCAAGCATTCCTAATGTCTTGGAAACTACCAAAGCACTTTGGCGCATTAATTCAATTTCTTCTCGTGTTTTTACTATAATCATGCTTAAAAAAAATATGGACAAAGATACTTAAAAATAGATTGTTGATTTATTAAAATGAAATATGATTTTTGACAGTTTTTTTCAGTTCATAATTGTGGATATTTGTTTAATAAATCCGAATAATTATGTATAAACCAGTAACCGCAGAAGAAGCTTTAAAAGTTGTAAAATCTAACGATAAGGTATATGTGCAAGCCGCTGCAGCAGCACCTCAGGTATTGTTACATGCTTTGACCAATAGACATGAAGAATTGAAAAATGTAACTATTTGTCAGCTACATACCGAAGGAGAAGCACCTTACGCCAATCCTGAATTGAAAGATAGCTTTCATGTCAATTCGTTTTTTTTAGGGAAAAACGTAAGACATACCTTAAAAGCTGGAAATGGCTCTTATACACCTGTTTTTTTAAGTGAATTGCCTTTGCTTTTTAAACGTAATATTATTGATTTGCAAGTTGCTCTTATACATGTTTCCGTTCCAGATAGGCATGGGTATTGTTCTTTAGGCGTGTCGGTTGAGGCTACTTTAGCTGCTATTGAAAATGCAGATTATGTTATCGCTCAGGTCAACAAACAAATGCCAAGAACACATGGAGCTGGCATAATTCATATCTCAGAAATTGATGCCTTTGTTGAATGTGATGAACCACTGCCAGAACACCATCTCTCAAAACCTACAGAAATTGAACAAAAAATAGGAAATTATGTAGCTGGATTAATTGAAGACAAAAGTACCTTACAAATGGGCATTGGTAGTATCCCAAATGCTGTCTTGTCTCGATTGACTAACCATAAAGACTTAGGACTTCATACTGAAATGTTCTCTGATGGGGTGATAGATTTAATCTTAAAAAATGTAATTAATGGAAACTACAAAGCTATCAATCGTGGTCGTGCTTTGAGTACCTTCTTAATGGGAACCAAGCGTTTGTATGATTATGTAGATGATAATCCTTTTATAGAAATGCGAGCTTCAAATTATACCAATGATGTGTCTATTATTAAACAAAACCCGCGAATGGTTGCTATAAATTCGGCTATAGAGGTGGATGTTACAGGACAAGTATGTGCCGATTCTATAGGATCTTATATGTATTCTGGTGTTGGTGGACAAATGGATTTTATCCGAGGCGCCTCATTAAGTGATGGAGGAAAGGCCATTATTGCACTGCCTTCAGTTACCAAATCGGGCATTAGTAGAATTGTCCCTTCTTTAAAAAAAGGAGCGGGAGTAGTAACAACCAGATCTCATGTGCATTATGTGGTTACGGAATATGGTGTAGCTTACCTATATGGGAAAACCATCAAAGAACGTGTTAAAGCCTTGGTAAATATAGCTCATCCTGACCATAGAGAGCACATTGATAAAATGTATTTTGAAATGATTAAATAGCTATGATCCAAAAAGCCCTAAAAAGCCTTTTTTACGTCGTTTGGGAATGATGGGTTGTTCATTAGTGATGAGCTGGTATATTTCACCCCAGCCCATTACGCCTCCAATGTTTCTATCATCAATAAATAGATCGGCGTATATTTTTCGACTTTTGGTATTGTCAAATTGTTCTTCAGGAAAACTTTGATTTACGGCATAGAATTCTATGCCGTTTTTCTTGCAAAAAGCAACGGCTTCTTCAAGATGCTTTCCACATCGATAAGTCCATAAAATCAATCGGTGGCCATCATCTTGAAGACGCTTTAACGTTTCAAAAGCAAAGATTCTAGGTTTTCCTATTTTAGGATAGGCATCTTCGACAATGGTACCATCAAAATCTACTGCTATGATTAATTTATCTTGAAAACGCATAGTTGCAAATAAAAAGGATTAAAAAAATGGTTTATAATAAAGAATGTTGTGTCATAGCTTCAGGTTTTTCAATTCCCATCAACTCCAATATCGTAGGTGCAATGTCGCCTAAAATTCCATCGTTTATGTGTTTTAAATCTTTATCGATTAAAATCACAGGAACAGGGTTGGTAGTATGAGCCGTATTGGGAGAACCATCAGGATTAATCATAGTATCACAGTTGCCATGGTCTGCAATGAGTATGGTGGTGTAATTGTTTTCTAAAGCAGCGGTAACAACGTCCTTAACGCATTGGTCAACGGTTTCACATGCTTTTATGGCTGCATCAAAATTGCCTGTATGCCCCACCATATCTCCATTGGCAAAATTGAGACATACAAAATCTACTTCAGATTTGTTCAATTCAGGAATGAGGGCGTCGCGCAATTCGTAAGCACTCATTTCGGGTTTTAAATCGTAAGTCGCTACTTTAGGAGAATGTTTTAGGATACGTGTCTCGCCAGGAAAAGGCTCTTCTTGCCCCCCCGAAAAGAAAAATGTAACATGAGGGTACTTTTCAGTTTCAGCAATTCGAATTTGAGTTTTAGAATGTTTAGACAAAACTTCTCCTAGGGTGTCTTTAAGATTGTCTTTTTCAAAAACAACATGGATGTTCTTAAAGGTTTCATCATAATTGGTCATTGTTACATAGTACAAGTCCAATTTATGCATGTTCTGTTCATGAAAGTCACTTTGAGTTAATGCTTGGGTTAATTGTCTCCCTCTATCTGTTCTAAAATTGAAAAAGATAACAACATCTCCTTCCTGTATAGTCGCAATAGGTTGCCCTTCGGCATCTACCTTTACAATAGGTTTTATAAACTCATCAGTAATATGTTCGGTGTAGTTCTTATCAATAGATTTTAAAACATCCTGTGTTTGGTCACCAATACCATTTACAAGAGCATCGTAAGCCAATTTTATACGCTCCCATCTTTTGTCGCGATCCATAGCATAATAACGCCCGGTTACACTTGCCAGTTCTGTATGGGTGTTTTCTATATATTGTTCCAATTCGGTAATGAAACCATAACCCGATTTGGGGTCAACATCACGACCATCTGTAAAGGCATGGACGTAGGAATGTTCTATGCCAAAATTATTAGCGACATCAATTAATCCAAACAAATGATTAATATGTGAATGTACGCCACCATCACTTAATAACCCTATAAAATGAACAGGTTTACCATTGACTTTAGCATACTGAAAGGCATCGATGAGTGCAGTTTCCTTTTGTAAGGTCTTGTTCTCAATAGCAAGATTGATTTTCACCAAATCTTGATACACAATCCTACCAGCACCAAGGTTCATATGTCCTACTTCACTATTTCCCATCTGGCCTTCGGGAAGCCCAACATGTAATCCGTCGGTTCTAAGCCTTGCATTGGGGTAGTTTTTGTATAACGAATCAATAAATGGCGTGTTGGCATTGTCTATGGCTGAAACTTTGGAATCTGGAGAAATACCCCAACCATCCAAAATCATCAAAATTACTTTCTTGTTCATATAAGATTATTTTAAGTATCCCAAAGATAGGAAGATTATAAATCTTTACACTTTAAATAATAAACCAAAATTCTAGGTGTTGATTTTTTTTTCTCTTTTTTTAGAATGAATATTTGGTGTAATTAACTCTTAAATAGTGTTTTATTCAGGTGGTGGGCGTTGGGGGATATAGACGAAATGTTAAATAAATGTAATGTATTGTAACAGTTGTAAAAAAGAATCGTCTTTCAGGTGTAATCAAAAATAATCAATCAAAAATTTAAAATTCTTTCATCATGAAAAAAACGTTATTTATCATCGCAGCTGTAATTAGTTTTTCAGTTGTTTCGTATGCATCACCAACAGTTATGTCTATTTCTAATAAAGTTGTTGTAAAACCAAGTAATCTCATTAATCCATTTTGTATGTCTATCATAAAAGGGGATTACGATATGGTAAAGAAACTTGTCGATTTGGGAGAAAATGTCAACTTAAAATCTAATGGAATGACTCCTGCTATGTATGCCGCCAAATATAACCGTGTGGATATTTTGAAATATCTTGTGAAAAACGGTGCAAATTTAAGAATAAAAAGTAGCAAAGGGAAAACCGCAGAATATTATGCTAAGCTTTCAAATGCTAAAGAAGCACTAGAATTTATTCAGAACCATTTGAAGGGAAAAAAGAAAAAAAGAAAATAAAATCTATGCTGTTTTATAAACAACATAATCAATAAAAAGGCTTCCGTTTAGGAAGCCTTTTTATATTTTTTAATTGCAGATTTGATTTTTTCTATTCGGTTTTCAGGGTCTGGATGTGTACTTTGGAATTCAGGAACTCTATTGGGGCCGGCTGCATCTTTTAAGATTTCCATGACGCCTATCATTTCTTCAGGATTGTATCCTGCTTCAATCATAAACATAACTCCAAGTTCATCACTTTCCAATTCATCATCTCTGCCATTAGCCAATAAGGTATTTTGCCCAATAGACTGAGCTAAGGCTCCCATATCTGCTCCTACAGAAGCTCCCAAAGTAATGGTCTTCCAAAAATTAGCTTCACTTATTCGCTCGTTGGAATGCTTACCTAAAACATGACCAATTTCATGTCCCAAAACACCTGCAAGTTGATCTTCATTTTCCAATTTAGAAAATAAAGCATAGGTGATAAAAATTTGTCCTCCAGGAAGGGCAAAGGCATTGATTACGTTTTGGTCTGCTAATAAATGAAAATCATATTTGTACGGTGTGTCTTTTGCAACACTGCTGTTTACAAGTCGTATACCCACCTCATCTACCAAGGCTTGATAGTTGGCATTGGGATGTAAACCTCCATGTTGTTCTGCCATTTGAGGGGCACTTTGTAGCCCAAGAGAAATTTCTTGATCGGGAGAAAGGGTTATGGTTTGTGTTCTCCCTGTATATGGATTTTCTTCTTGTTGACTGCACTTTCTTAAATAAGCAAAAGCAACAATAGCAATGCCTATAAATAATCTTATTTTAAACTTACTACTTTTCATATTGTTAATATTAAAAATGCGAATTTAAAGAAAAATAAAAATTCATATTTTTTTAAACATAACATAGTGTTTACCAATATTAGGAATATCAAAAGGATCTCCTAATATTTCAAACCCTTGTTTGAGATAAAAATTAAGAGCGCGTTCTCGAGCATTGCACCACAATAAGTCTATCTGTTTTTTTTGCAATGCTTCAATGGCAAAACTTAATAGACGTTGTCCATAATGCTTCCCTTGATATTGGCTCAGAACGGCCATGCCTCTTAGTTGGTATGAAGACTTAGCTTTTATACTTTCAATATCATTTTTTATAAATGTCGCCACGCCTATAAGCATTTGATCTAAAAACAAACCGTAATGATAGGTCGTATGCGATTGATCTCCTTTAAAATAACTATCTTCAAGAGGCTTTCCTTTTCTAAGGATAGGGTGTCTAATGCTTATTGCTTGATTGAGGGAAATAACTTGTATTGAAATTACAGAGTTGATGATTTTGCGTTTTTATTTAAAATTTTTGGTTTTTTGTTTGTGAAAAATAAAAATATCTTTTTTATATTTGCATCCGAATTGCGGGAGTAGCTCAGTTGGTAGAGCGTCAGCCTTCCAAGCTGAATGTCGCCGGTTC
>Ga0055584_100002275_pt1 | contig 19016 bp, 17 predicted proteins | sample OSDHelmetaG_FD_58716 | JGI IMG/M metagenome (GOLD analysis project Ga0055584, IMG submission 58716) | Pelagic marine sediment microbial communities from the LTER site Helgoland, North Sea, for post-phytoplankton bloom and carbon turnover... | ecosystem: Environmental > Aquatic > Marine >... | reverse complement strand
CGCGCATGCTCAAGCCCAATCGCTTCTATTGCCGCTAACGTGCAGCGATTGTCATAGCCATAAAGCGACGGCTGAACGATTACAGACCGTGTAATGCCGGTCCTGGCTCGCATCGCTTGATAAGCCTCAATCGGCGAGTACCGCTTCTGGCGACCGGGCACATGTGGATAAAGGGCTTCCGGCCCATAAATATGTGAATGGGTATCGCACGCGCCAGGCGGCAAGGACGTCTTAGGCGACGCGCCCTCATCTTCGCGCAGGTCAATCGCAAGCATCTCGGTCATCAGGCTCTAAGAAGACGCGTTGCGGCGGCGAATTTCACCCATCCGCGTACACAATAGGAATGCCTGCTTCAGCCCATCCGCGCTGGCGATATTCTTGCCGACAATATCAAAGGCCGTTCCGCTGGCAGGCGTCGTGATTGGCACCGGCAAGCCACCGGAGACCGTGACGCCTTGCTTAAAGCCCATGAGCTTCATCGCGATCTGGCCTTGGTCGTGGTACATGGTCACCACCGCGTCAAATTCGCCGTCCTTCGCCTTCACAAATATTGTATCGGACGGGTACGGCCCCATCGCGTTGATGCCTTTCGACACCGCCTCTTCCACCGCAGGCGCAATAACATCAATTTCCTCGCGACCAAAAATGCCGCCATCGCCCCCATGCGGATTGAGTGCACAAACCCCGATGCGTGGATTATCGAAGCCCGCCATGGATAGCGTGTCGAAGGCGAGCTTTGTGGCGCGGACGACATTGTCTTGCGTGATACGCTCAGCCACATCCTTTAGTGCTATATGCGACGTCACTCGGCTGGTCCACAGGTCGCCGAGAACATTATGCTCACCCGCCGGGCCCGTATGATTAAGCTCTGTTGCGAAAAATACATGCTCGTCCGGATGAGAGGCACCGCCCATGCCCAGCGCTTTCTTATTAAGCGGGGCGAAACAAAACCCGTCGATTGTATGACTTTGACCAAGTGTCAGGGCCGCGCGCAAGGCTTCAACACAGGAACGGCCAGCCTCTGCTGTGACCGTGCACGGCTTTATATCTGCAGGGTCTATGGCGGGCACATCAAGAAACTGCAAAATCTCGCTCCCATAGTCGGCATCTTCAGCGCGGCTCACCACAGCAACCGGTAGCGTCATGTCCGCGTGTTGCTCACCATGACGCAGCACATTTTGATCACCGATCACTAAAATGTTCGCCTTCGCCCGAAGTTCCGGGTCGCTCAGCGCCTTAACAGCCAATTCAGGGCCCACCCCGTTCGGGTCGCCAAGCAAAACGCCTATGGTTGCTTTCATGGGTTTCTCCTATTGATGTTGGGAAAGTCAAAACTGGCTTTTACGAGGTTGCGCCGCAATATTCAAATTGGAAAATCATGATCACTCTTGATTATTAGCGCGTCCGGCGGCTAACTCAGGCCATAAACGATTAAACCAAAAGAATCAGGGACCCACCATGGCCATTGATACCCACGCCCACTACATCCCTCAGGCAATGCTGGAGGATTTACGCGACCGCATTGGTGATTTTCCCAATGTGGAATTGATAGAGAATGACGGCAAGTTTCAGCTCGCCTTTGCGGGCAACAAGCCGACCCGTCCGGTGATGCCACGGTTGCGCGAAACCGAAGAGCGCCATGAATGGATGGATGAGCAAGGGCTTGATCTGCAAATCCCCGGTGGCTGGGTGGATGCGTTTGGCAATCAATTGCCCGCCGAAGAAGGTGCTGATTGGGCGCGTTACTCTAATGAATGGCTGTTAAAGGAATGCGCGAAAAACCCGCGCATCATCCCGCTAGCCGTATTGCCGACCCAAAGCGGCGCGCATGCAGCGAAGGTAATGGAAGAAGCGCTCGACCAGGGCTTTAAAGGCTTCATGATCGGCGCACAAACGCGCGCGGTCGGCGGCAACCTGGACGACCCGGATCTCGATCCCTTCTGGCAAATGGCCCACGACAAAGGTGCGGTAGTCATGGTCCATCCGGTATTCGACACGACCGACAGCCGGGTGCTCGATTACGACATGGTCAATGCGGTCGGGCGTATCAACGATCAAACGACGGCGCTGGCCCGCATTCTGTTCACCGGCCACCTCACCAAATATTCAAACGCCAAAATCATTGCGTCGACCGGCGGCGCGGCATTGCCCTATGCACTCGGGCGCTTGATCCGCAATTTCAACGCGCATCCCGGTCAATATGCGGACCCGCGCGAAGGGTTCGCTCAGCTCTATTTCGACACCATCGTCTTCGAGCCAGACGTACTTGAGTTTTTGGTGCAACGCGTCGGCGTCGATAAAGTGATGCTCGGTTCCGACTGGCCGTTCCCCATTGGCGACATGGAACCGCGCAAAGTCGTCGACGAATGCGGCCTATCGCAAGCAGACAAAAACAAGCTGTTGGAGAGCAACGCCCAGGCGCTGTTTAAACTGTAGATGGAACTGGATGCGGCTACCCATGACCTTTAAACACCATGTCTAAAGATATCCTAGTCATTGGCGCAGGTGCGGTCGGCATGTGTACGGCGCTTTTTTTACAGCGCGACGGGCACCAGGTGACCGTACTGGATCAGCGCGAGCCCGGAGCCGGCTGTTCTTTCGGCAATGCAGGTTTTTTGAGCCCCGGCACTTCCTCGCCAAAAGCCACACCGAGTATGCTGCGTCAGGTACCCAGTTGGTTGTTCGATCCTGCCGGCCCCCTCAAAGTCCGCGCAAACTATGCACTGAAGGCCGCCCCTTGGCTCTGGCAATTCATACGCGCAGGACGTCCGGCGGTAATCGCCGAAGGGATGAGCGCGTTACTCGGATTGCACGAAAAGGTATTCGATCTGTACGGAGAACTAACGGACACCTCCGACTTAATTCGGCGCTTAGGGCAGATGCATATCTTCGAGACCGATGCCGCCTTCGCCTATGCTCAACAAGGCAATGTCCGGCGGCGCGCCCGCGGCATCACCGTCGATGAACTCAATGCAGACGAGGCGCGCCAAATCGTACCCGACTTAGGCCCTGCCATTCGGCACGCGCTCTTTTTCCCCGACAACGGCCACATTGTCAGCCCCTTCAAGCTGGTCACGTCATTGGCCGAGAAATTTAGTGCGGATGGGGGCGAAATTGTACGGGACGAAGTGCGCAACCTTACCGTCAAGAATGGCGTGGTCAGTGCGGTCCATACGGCAACCCAAACGCACTCTCCGTCACATGTGGTTATTGCGGCAGGCGCCTGGTCTGCAACGTTGGCAACCCAACTGGGCGACAAAGTGCCGCTTGAAAGCCAGCGCGGCTACCATCTGGAACTGACCGAGCCGGGTATAATGCCAAAAATCGGACTTCAGTCCGTTGAACGCAAATTCACCATCACGCCGATGGAGGGCGGATTACGTCTTGCAGGAACTGCGGAATTCGCAGGCCTGGACGCAGAGCCGAATTACCAGCGCGCAGATGTTTTATTCGACCATGCGAACAAATTATTGCCAGGGATGACCCGCAGCGATGACCGGCGCTGGATGGGCCACCGCCCTTGCATTCCTGATTCCTTACCGGTGATTGGCCCGGCGAACCATGTCAGCAACGTCCACTATGCATTTGGGCACGGACATACCGGTATGTCCGGCTCCCCTATGACCGGAAAATTAATCAGCGACATGATCGCTGGCCGCACGCCCTCCATCGACGCCGCCCCCTTCCGCCTTACCCGCTTTTAAGGCAATTTGGCCGCGCTAATTTGCGATCAAATCTCACGAGGAATTCGCCATGAAAATCGTCAGCAGCGCCGTACACGTCATTCCTGTTAACTGGCGTGGCAATTGGGTGCTCATCGAACTTAATACTGAAGACGGTTTGAAAGGCTGGGGCGAAGGCAGTAACAGCAAAGATGAGGAGGCGTGCGTTGCCGAAATGATACGCCTCGGCAAGAGCCTCGAAGGCCAGGAGATCGATGCTGCCGTCACCAGCATTGCCCTAATGGAAGGCCTTTCCAACGAACGTTTGCCGCGCACACCGCCCAGCGCCGTCGCACAGGCGCTGTTCGATCTTGAGTGTCGAGCGAAGGGCATTTCCGCCGCAACGCAAATTGCCCGCGCAAACGGCGGTGGCATAGAAGTTGACGAAAGTGTTGCGTTCTATTGCAACATCAACCGGCGGTGCGAAGACCGGAAACCGGAGACCGTCGCCGCCGCGGGTCGCCTTGTGGTCGAGGCCGGCTGCACCCGTATTAAAATGGCGCCTTTTGATGAAGTGTCCGCGAACGGCTTACGTAAAGACGGCGAAAAGCTGGTGGAGCCAGGCGTCGAACGCCTGGCCGCACTCCGCAAGGCCGTCGGCCCCGATATTGATCTTATGATCGATAACCATTGGCGCTTTACCTCCGAGACGGCCCCGCTGCTCGCCTCGATTTGTAAAGAGTTTGGCATATCGTGGATTGAGGACCCGCTGGAGAAGTGGGTCAAAAAGGATTGCGACGTCTTGCGCGACGTTTCCGGAGGCCGAGTGGTCGGCGGGGAAGACTTATATACCTACGATGACCTTGAAGATTTAGCGAAATCCGGCTGTATTGATTTGATGATTGCAGACGTTAAGTTTGTCGGCGGCACGACGGAGCTCGATCGCATTTGCAAAATGGCGGGAACTCATGGCGTCGGTTTCGCACCGCACAACCCAGACGGGCCGATCTCTACCGCATCCAGCGCCCATGTGGTCGCCGCCAATCCCAATGCCGAAGTGCTGGAATATTCTTTCGGGGAAGTGGAATGGCGCCACGACTTTGGTCGGGGCGAGCGCCCCATCGGTAATCGCATGTCCGTTGCCGGGCCGGGCTATGGCGTGGATATTATATTTGAAAACCAAGGCGAGCCGGTCCCTATAATTGAGTAGGTCATCGCCAAACCGGTCATTAGGCCAACACCTAGACCACCAGCGTTAACATTTGGTAATTTAAGCCAAAAGTTAATTCCGTGTTTTGTGGAGGAAACGCATGTCATTGGAAATTGTACCACTTACCGATCACTTCGCAGCGGAAGCAAAAGGCGTAGATTTGCGCGAAGCTCAGGACGAAGAGGCAAGGCGCGCGCTTTATAACGCCTTCGCCGAGAACACGGTTCTGATAATCAGAGATCAAAAATTGGATCCAGAGAGTTATCTGAAAGCCGGGAGCAATTTCGGAGAAATTTTCGAGCAAGACCTTAAACATTTTTGCCTCGACGAAAATCCGCTTGTCGGCTTTATCTCTAGCGGAGATCGGAACAATCTCGATGGGAAACGCATCTATCGTGGAATCAACTGGCATACGGATCACTCCAATCGCCCGATCCCGCCACGCGCGACGAGCCTGTATGGAGTCACTATCCCCCAACAGGGCGGCGACACACAGTTTGCTGATATGAAAGCGCTCTATGATGATTTGCCGGACGAAACGAAGGCCAAAATCGACCATGTGAAGACGTTGCATGTGTGGCAAGCAAGCCGAAGCCCGCGTCCTCTCTCCAAACCACCAGGAGAGCAGCCGGAAACCTGGCAGCCTTTGGTGCGGGTCAATCCGGACACCGGTCGTCGCGGCATCTATATGAACACAGCGCGTATCGAGAAATTCGACGGTATCGACGATGAAGAAGGCTTCAAAATCGTGGACCATCTAATGGAGCTCGCCAACAGCGGCAAATATGAGTACCGCCACAAATGGCGAAAAGGCGACATGGTGATTTGGGACAACCGTTCGGTCCTCCATCAAGCCACATCGGATTATGACGAAGAGCGGTTTCTCTATCGCATCATGATCCAAGGCGACCCGGTTATGAGTGTCGCCGATCAGAAGGCCGCTTAGCCGTGACGTTCACAATTAATCCGCTGCAAGATGGATTTGCGTCGGAGGTTGTCGGCATTGATCTGCATGAGACACCGGACGACGCAACGAAAGAGGCGCTTTACCGCACTTTTGCCGAACGCTCGGTGCTTGTCATCCGAGATCAGAAACTGGAGCCGCCGGATTTTCTCGAAGCGGCGCAAATTTTCGGCACGCCGATGCTGCAGGATTTAGAGCAGTTTCGCGTTCCCGAGTGCCCATTGGTCGGTTTTATATCGAGCAAGGACAAAGGCGCCAGCGGGAAGGTCATCACACGCGGCCGGAACTGGCACACGGATCATTCCCACACGGAAACGCCCCCGCGCGCGACGACATTGCACGCAGTCACGCTCCCGAACGAAGGCGGCGACACGCAATTCGCCAGCATGCACCTTGCCTATGACGGATTACCGGATGATATCCGCGAACAAGCAGACATCATAAATTGTCTCCATGTTTGGATGAGCCGTCGCTGTCCTCGACCGATGCCGGAAACCGAAGAAGGATTTGATCCGCGCTTCTGGCACCCGCTGGTGCGCACCAACCCGGATACGGATCGTCGCGCCTTGTATATGAACACCGCGCGCATTGATGAGTTTCAGGGCATCGGCCTCGACAAAGGTTTCGACCTGCTCGATTTCCTGATGGATCACATCACGCAGCCGCAATTTGAATACCGTCATCAATGGCGGGAAGGCGATATGCTCATATGGGACAACCGCGCCGTGATGCACCAGGCGAACGGCGATTATGGCGATCAATACCGCTACCTCTACCGCATTATCATTGAAGGAGAGCCGGTGCTAAACGCAAACGGCCAGAAATTGGGAGAAGCCGCATGACCACCTATAAAATAGCTTGCTTGGACGTTTGGGACGAACCGGTCAAAGACCAAACCCGCGATGTCGCACCGGATAATTTCGAGCTAATCTTCGCCGAGAGTTACGACGAGGACCACCAGATTGAGGTCACCAAACAATGCGATTTCATTATGTGCGGCACGGCGCCTGTCCCCCGGCGCATGCTTGACGAATCCCCGAACATCCAATTCGTACAGAAATGGGGCATTGGCTTCGACAAGGTGGATCTCAAAGCCGTCGAAGATCACGGTCTCGGGCTTTGCAATACAGCGGGCGCCAACAAGACGGTCGTTGCGGAACACACAATTTTGCTGATCCTTGCAGTCTACCGGCACTTGCTGGAAATCGACGAACGGCTGCGCAAAGGAGAATGGCTCGACATTAAAATCATGCTGCGCAACAACGCGCTCCAGCTTCGCGGTAAAACCGTCGGCATTTTTGGATTCGGCAATATCGGGCGCGCTGTGGCCCAACGGCTGACAGGTTTCGAGACCAAAGTCATCTATCACGACCTTGCAAAGGCTGATGCCGAAACGGAGAAAAAACTGAATGCAACCTTCGTCTCCCTCGACCAGCTACTGACCGAAAGCGATATTCTTACCATCCATACGCCGCTGGATGATTCGACACAGGACGTCATTAATGCCTCGGCCATCAATAAAATGAAAAAAACTGCAATTATTATTAATTGTGCGCGCGGCGGAATTTTGAACGAACAAGACCTTTATGACGCTGTTACCAGCGGCCGAATTCGCGGCGCCGGTATCGACGTATGGGAGCCCGAACCCACAGCCCCGGAGAACCCGCTTTTAACGCTCGACAAAGTGGTCGTGACCCCGCACGCAGCAGGGTCAGCGTTTGATAATGTCGGACACGTATCGGCACATTGTTTCAGAAACATCGAGTTGTTTTTACAAGGTGAACCGTTACCGGAAGCCGACGTGATCATCCCGGTTAAACCAAACTCGGTAGCCGCAGAATAAATTCCAATTTATTTGGTGATCAGCTGTTGAGGTGCCTTGACGCAGTCTGTATTGGACCGCACCTGCCTGTCTAATAATCGTTTGGCAAACATGCAAGATCGCCGTACCATACGGGTATGGACAACTGCACCATAATGAAGTGCGGAATAAAAAATTCACAAAAATAAGAACTTTTGTAGTCAGGGAGGCACGTGGCTAAGCTCTTAGAGATTGAAGATCTCCACACTCAATTTTTTACCTCGGCAGGCACGGTTCGAGCAGTCGATGGTATCACTTACAATGTCGATGAAGGCGAGACCGTCGCTATCGTTGGCGAATCAGGTTGCGGCAAATCTGTTGGCGCCATGTCGATCTTGCGGCTTATTCCATGGCCTCCGGGAAAGGTCGTCAAAGGCAGCATCAAATTCCAAGACAAAGATTTACTGAAATTATCCGATGCCGAAATGCGCAAAATCCGCGGCAACGACATTGCGATGATTTTCCAGGAACCGATGACATCGCTCAATCCGGTTCTATCCATCGGCCTCCAATTGACGGAAACCCTGCAACACCATTTGGGCATGACGGAAAAAGAATGCCACGCTCGGGCGGTGGAGCTGCTGGGTATGGTAGGCATTTCCGAACCCGACCGGCGTTTGGAACAATACCCTCACCATTTGTCCGGCGGCATGCGCCAGCGGGTCATGATCGCCATGGCGCTCGCTTGTGAGCCGAAGCTGATCATTGCCGATGAGCCGACCACCGCACTCGACGTGACCATCCAGGCGCAAATTCTGGAATTGATGAAAGAGCTGACGCGCAAAATGGGCGTTGCCATGATCATCATCACACATAATCTCGGCGTGGTTGCGCGTTATGCGGACCGCGTGAATGTGATGTATGCTGGCAAGATCGTGGAAACGGGCACCGCCGAAGAAGTGTATCTGCGACCGAAACATCCTTATACTTTGGCGCTTTTAAAATCTGTGCCGCGGATCGATCATCCGCGTGGACAAAAGCTCGATCCCGTCGATGGCCAGCCGCCTGATTTAGCGCGTTTGGATGACGGTTGTCCGTTCCGGCCCCGTTGCCGCTTTGCCACAGACAAATGCGAAACCAGCAATCCGACACTCGAAGATGTCGGTAATAATCATCAAACCGCCTGCTGGAATAATGACAATCTCGATAAGGAACAGAGGGCCGCATCATGAGCGCCGCAATCGACGAAAATGCCGTCGCCGCCGGCACCGCCGAATTAGGTAACACTTTAATCGACGTCCAAGGGCTGAAGATGCATTTCCCGATTACGGAAGGCATCGTCATGAACAAAGTTGTCGCTCAGGTAAAAGCGGTCGACGGTGTTAGCTTTCGGATACAAAAGGGCGAGACCCTCGGTCTCGTTGGCGAATCCGGTTGCGGAAAAACCACGACAGGGCGCTGCATTCTGCAGCTTGAAAACCCGACTGACGGCCAGATCCTTTATGATGGCGTGGACCTAAACACTTTGAATTCAAAGCAAATGGTCCCCTTTCGCCAAAAAATTCAAGTGATTTTCCAAGACCCTTTCAGTTCTTTGAATCCGCGCATGAAAATCGGCGAAATCCTCGCTGAACCAATGAAAGTCCATAAAATAATCACCGACAAGCGCGCGCGCGATGAACGCGTTTTGGATTTGTTAAAAGTCTGTGGCTTGAGCCCACGCTTCGCCGATCGCTATCCACACGAAATGAGCGGCGGCCAACGTCAACGTGTCGGCATAGCCCGAGCTCTCGCGATGGACCCTGAGTTCATCGTTTGCGATGAAGCGGTGTCCGCGCTGGATGTTTCAATCCAAGCGCAAGTGATCAACCTGTTGGAAGATCTGCGTGACGAATTTGGCCTGACCTATTTGTTCATCAGCCATGATTTGAGCGTCGTCCGTCACATCTGCCACCGTGTCGCTGTTATGTATCTGGGTAACATGGTCGAACTCGCCGATTGCGACGAATTATTCGATAACCCGATACACCCCTACACGAAGGCACTGTTAGAAGCTGTGCCAATTCCTGATCCTTCTGTTGAATCGGGACGGGCGCATAAAATCATCAAAGGCGAAATTCCAAGTCCGATTAATCCACCGAGTGGTTGTGTGTTTCACCCTCGTTGCGATGTGGCGGCGGATGGGTGCCCGAAAGTGGTGCCCGAGTTTCGCGAAGTAAAACCAGGCCACTGGGTGGCCTGCACAGAGGTATGATCGACCGGCAATTCCGGACGACATACGAATAAGCGCTGAGGCTAACCAGCTCTGGCGTTTTTAAGAGGAGAAACCGCAAGGTTCTCATAAAACAGGGAAGGAGAAGCCTCAATGACTTCTAAGAAACTTTTCGCCGCAATGGCAATGGGCACGGCCCTTGCTTTCGGCGGAGTTGCGGCAGACGCATCGGCAGAGCCGGTCCGTGGCGGCACTTTAAATTACGTGGTCGGCAGTAAAATGCCGTCTTTGGACATGCACCGGGAAACCACTTTCGGCGTCGTGCATCCTATTCGCCCCTTTTACAGCGTATTGATCCGCGTGGATCCTAACGATCCGCAGAACACGTCAAAATTCGTATGTGACCTTTGCGAAGGCGACGTGCCGAAGGGAACCGAAGGCAGCACCAAATTTACGTTCAAAATTCGCAAGGATGCGAAGTTTTGGAGCGATTTCCGCGCTGGCGGCAAAAGCATCAATGACAAAGATTTCAACACCAAGCTTTTGGGTGAAACGATCACCGCAAAAGACATCAAAGGTGTCCTTGGCAAACGTGTCGATGCTCATGACATTGTCAAAAACTTCGAATTAATCATTTTCCCGACCAAGGGTGTACCAAGCGCTCGTAAAGCTTTCTTCCGAATGGTCAAATCGGTCACAGCGCCCGATGCAAATACAGTTGTATTTAAACTGAAATTCCCGTCGGGTGCTTTTATCCCCGCAGTCGCACTGCCGTTTAACGGCATTTATCCGAAAGCGATCCTCGAGAAAGACCCGCATTTCTTTACAAAACAGATCTTCGGCTCCGGCCCGTTTGTTTTCGAAGAATACCAACCGGGTTCTTTTGTTAAAGGCGCGCGCAACCCGAATTACCATCACAAGGGCTCTGACGGCAAAGCGTTGCCGTATCTCGATGGAATTCGTTCGATCAGTGCGCCGAAAATGGCGATCCGCTTGAATGCGATCCGTGGCGACCGTGCCGCGATCGAATTCCGTGGTTTTCCGCCGAAAGCGCGTGACGATCTTAAAAAGGCGTTAGGTAACAAGATCACAGTCCAGGAAAGTGACTGGAACTGCGGCCTAATGTTCTCGCCGAACCATAAGAGCAAGTATTTTGACAACCCAGACGTTCGCCGTGCGCTGTCGCTCGCCGTTGATCGTTGGGGCGGCTCCAAATATTTGTCGAAAATCGCAATCGTGAAAACGGTGGGCGGGATCGTGTTCCCGGGTCATCCGCTGGCCGCGACAAAAGCAGAATTGCAAAAGATCCCTGGTTTTGGACCGGACCTTAAGAAGTCCCGAGCTGAAGCCAAAGCGCTGCTCAAAAAAGCCGGTGTTCCAGAAGGCTACACTTTCAAGTTCATTAATCGTGGCGTCGATCAGCCTTACAAGGTCGTTGGCACATGGTTGGTTGGACAATGGAAGAAAATTGGCCTCAATCCGAAACAAAATGTCATGCCGTCCGGCCCTTATTATGCATCCTTGCGTAAGAAGAAGGACTTTGACGTTGGTGTCGACTTCAACTGCCAATCAGTCATCAATCCGTTGGCGGATGTGTCCAAATACATTTCGGACGACCAAGCCGGCAACAATTACGGCAACTACATAGATCGGACGGCCGACAAACTGTATGACGCCATGCTGAAAGAAGCGGACCCGGTTAAAGTTCGTAAAATGATGCGTGCGTACGAGACCCATACGCTTTCCAAAGAAGTCCATGTGGGCCTGACTCCTTGGTGGTACAAAATCAATCCGCACCGTTCTTATGTGCAGGGTTGGAAAGTGGCGCCAAGCCATTACTTGAACCAGAGCCTTGAAGGCGTCTGGTGCACGGGCGGTAAGTGCTCGCACTCTAATTAAGTGATCGAAGGATTGCTTAAATAAGACCGTTGTTACCCACCCGTCATCCTTAAGATGGCGGGTGGGATGACACTCTCAGAAGGCAAGAGACGACATGTACAAATATACTGTTAAACGCATTTTATTGATGGTTCCGACTCTCATCGGCGCCGCGATTTTGGTGTTTGTTTTATTACGCCTCATTCCTGGCGATGTCTGCGAACTGCGCCTCGCAGGATCAGGAACATATGTCGACCCTCAAGCCATTCTAGATTGCCAACAACGACTTGGCATATCCGATCCCAAATGGAAGCAGTTTATCGATTTCATGGTGGGTCTTTTCACCTTTAATTTCGGCGACTCCATGTGGACAGGGCAACCTATTACCCATGAAATTGAGCAGCGCTTTGCGCTTTCTTTACAAGTCGCCATCATGGCCACAATCGTGAGTGTCGCCATCGCCATCCCGCTCGGTACGATCTCTGCAGTTCGGCAAAACACGTGGCTCGATTACGTCGTGCGTGGTTTCAGCATCGCCGGCATCGCTATGCCGTCTTTTTGGCTCGGTATTTTGATCATTCTAGGCCTGTTGATTTACACACAGGCATGGTTCGGCGCGCCCTGGATGCCGCCTATTCAATATGTCTCGGTGTTTGAAGATCCCGTAGGCAATATCGCACAGCTAATTTGGCCGGCGATCGCCACCGGATACCGCTATTCCGCTGTCGCAACCCGAATGATGCGGTCCGCCCTCCTTGAAGTGCTGCGCGAAGACTATATTCGCACCGCGCGCGCCAAGGGTTTGCTTGAAAAAGTTATCACCCAACGCCATGCCTGGAAGAACGCGTTACTGCCAGTTATCACCGTCATCGGCATTGAATTCGCCTTTTTAATGGGTGGCCTCGTGGTGACCGAACAGGTGTTTAATTTAAACGGCCTCGGCAAATTATTCGTCGAATCCGTCACCAACCACGATTACACCATGACACAGGCACTTGTTATGCTCGTCGCGACCATATTCGTGATCACCAATTTCCTAGTGGACTTGTGTTATGCGTGGCTCGATCCTCGGATCAGGTACAGCTAAGGGGGATGTGAACGATGTCAGCAGCAGACGAAACAGCTCTTGATTCAGAACTCGAAGAGCTCCACGACAATCGATCGGTAAGCGCGAAAGTTTGGGAAGCCTGCAAAAGAATGCCACTCGGGGCCTTTGGCGCCATTGTGGTGATTCTGATGATCATGGCTGCCATCTTAGCTCCGATCCTATCTCCCTATGACCCGGAATTGAATAATTTTGAGGCCATGTTAGTACCGCCCAGCCTGGAGTATTTATTAGGCACTGATCAATTTGGTAGAGACCAGTTCACGCGCATTATCTACGGCGCTCAAACCGCGCTGTTCGTAGGCTTTGCCTGTGCCATCATCGGCGCTTCCGTCGGACTGGTGCTCGGCGTCATGAGTGCCTTTTTCGGCGGGACCTTCGATCTAATTTTCCAACGGGTCATGGACGTTTTCTTGGCGTTTCCGTTGATCATTCTGGCCCTCGCCGTGGTGGCAACATTCGGTACCGAAGGGGTGTTGTTCGGAACGCCGTATGAAAATGTAATTATCGCCATTACCATTCCCTTCGTTCCACGCTGCGCACGCGTTGTGCGCTCGAATGCATTATCGATCCGTGAGATTCCTTACGTAGATGCGGCGCGCGCCTTGGGCTTTTCTAATGCGCGCATCATCCTGCGCCATATGCTGCCAAACGTCATGGCGCCTTTCTTGATCATGCTGACGGCCTTCGTCGGCCAAGCGATTTTGCTGGAAGCCTCACTTTCGTATCTCGGGATGGGTGTGCAGGAGCCGACGCCAGCGTGGGGTTTGATGCTCCAAGGTGGTGCGGAAGAATATGCTGAAAGCGCGCCCTGGGTGCCTATTTTCCCAGGATTGGCGATTACCGTCGCCGTGTTCGGTTTTAATTTATTCGGTGATGCCGTCCGCGACATCCTGGATCCAAAACTACGGCAACAATAACCGTCAACAACATGCGATAGGCCGCTGCTCCGTTAAGGATGTGGCGGTCTTTGCCGTTAAGAGGACTTTATGGCGACAACCGATAACACAATCGAGTTGGAACTTGCCGAACTGGGCGATAACCGTTCGGCACTCCGCAAATTTTTCGACCTAATTCGGAATCACGGCTTGGGCGCAACGGGCGGCATCATCATTCTCTTTATGCTGATAATGACGTTGTTTGCCCATCAGATTGCCCCGTACGATCCGGAATTGAATAATTTCGAAAAAATGCATTTGCCTCCCGGCGATACGTTTTGGCTTGGCACGGATCAATTCGGCCGTGACCTCCTGTCTCGTCTCATCCATGGCACCCAAACCGCCTTGCTGATCGGCTTCGCCGCTGCATTTAGCGGGGCTACCCTTGGCCTCGTGCTTGGAGTGACGAGTGCTTATCTCGGCGGCACCTTCGACTTGCTTTTCCAACGGTTCATTGACGTGTTGATTGCCTTCCCAACGATCATTATCGCCCTGACCATGGTATCGATCTTCGGCACCGAACTGAAATACGTGATCGTCGCGATTGCCATCCCGTTTATTCCCGACGCGGCCCGGATTGTGCGATCAAACGCGCTATCTATTCGACAGATCGCCTATGTGGACGCCGCGCGCGCCTTAGGGTTTTCGACCGCGCGCATTATTTTGCGTCATATGCTGCCCAATGTAATGGCGCCTTATTTGGTCATTCTGACCGCCAATATTGGCCAAGCCATTCTACTAGAGGCCTCCCTGTCATACCTGGGCATGGGCGTACAAGAACCGACACCTGCCTGGGGACTGATGCTTCAAGGTGGAGCAGAGGAATATGCGGAGAGCGCGCCTTGGATTGCATTTTTCCCAGGCCTCGCGATTACGCTATCGGTATTCGGGTTCAACCTCTTCGGTGATGCAGTCCGCGACGCACTCGACCCGAAATTGCGCCAGCAGTAAGAAAATTACGCTGCCAGCACGCCAGTCGGTACGATATGTCGGTCACCGGGTAGGCGAAGCGTGGTGCGTTTCAGGAGACGGTTCTTAGTGGGTTCGAAAGAATCGCGTCGATGCATCAGAAAGCCGTTATCCCACATAACAACGTCTCCGATTTGCCAATGGTGCGCATAGACAAATTCTGACCGCGTCGCGTGTGCCGCCAACTCTTGCAGCAGATCCTGCCCAGCCTCTGCTTCCCAGCCCTCGATACCCGCGGCCGTCGTCGGGTCTAGATAGAGAGATCTATTGCCGGTTCCAGGATGCGTATTCACTAAAGGATGCGTCACCGCCGGCGTGCGTTGGCGCAACTCATCGGACATCTCCGGCTCATCGTCATAGGTCGATTGGCGCACGAGATAGTCATAAACGACATTAAGGCTATCGATTCTCTCTTTCATTCTCCGGTCCAAGGCATCGTAAGCCAATTGCAAATTTGCCCAGTACGTTACCGGCGGATCTTTTGGCATTTCCACCATATACAACACGCTGCCCGTCGCAGGCTCGGTCACATAACTCTGATCAGTGTGCCAGTCCAACTCGCCTGCGCCCAAACCACCGATAGAATTACCGTGGTAATCCTTCATATTCGTAATCTGGATAACCTCGGACCGGTTTTCGGATTTCCAATCCTCGCGCACGATTACATTAGGATCGCCAAATCGTTCACTGAACGCGACAAGTTCATCTTCTGAGATCGATTGGCGGCGAAATATAAGGACGCCGTAACGCGACCACGCATCTGCCAAGCGCGCAATGGTCAACTCATCAAGCGGCTCCCAAAGCCGAACACCCTCAACTTCACGCGCAAACGAGCCAATTGCTTTCATGGATATGGGCATTGTTTTAGACTTTCCGGATTATCGTTGTCAGCGGTGTGATTAGCTGGCAATTATCGCGCACCTACTTGGAAAAACAAGAAATTACGGAGATACCGATGGCGGAGCAAACCGGTACGGAAAACATGCCGCTTCACGGCATCAAGGTGATCGACCTTGCGAACTTTCTTGCAGGCCCCCTCTCGTCGATGTTTCTGGCCGATTTCGGCGCCGATGTCGTAAAAGTCGAACGCCCGGGCACCGGCGACGAGGTTCGCAATTGGGGCCATAATAAGGACGGTGTCGGCCTGATGTACAAGCTGATCAACCGCAACAAAAAATCCATCACAGCAGATCTACGGAGCCCTACCGGTGTCGAAATCGTAAAGCGATTGGTGAAGGATGCAGATATTGTCATCGAGAATTTTCGCAAAGGCACGCTCGAAAAATGGGGCATCGGCTACGATACGCTGAGCGAGATTAATCCCGGGCTGATCATGGTCCGCATTACCGGCTTCGGCCAAACCGGCCCCAACAGCCACCGTCCGGGCTTTGGCACACTCGCCGAAGGTTATGCCGGCTACGCCTACATCACGGGCTATCCGGACCGCCCACCGCTCTTGCCGGGATTTGGCTTGGCAGACGACACGGCCGGCCTCATGGGCGCTTATCTCACGATGATTGCCTTACAAGCCCGCACACAAAACGGCGGCAAGGGCCAAGTGGTCGATTTCGGCATTTACGAACCACTCTTCACATTGCTCGGTCCCCAGGTAGTTGATTACGACCAACTGGGCGTGATCCAGGAACGAAACGGCAGCCGACTACCTTTTACCGCACCGCGTAATACCTACCGCACCAAAGACGACAAGTGGGTGTCCATCTCCGGCAGCGCCCAATCCACCTTTGAACGGATGTGCGACGCGCTGAAAGTACCTGAATTACCCAAGGACCCCCGGTTTCTGGATAACCGGCTTCGCATTGAAAATTCGGTCGCGTTGGACGACGCGTTGCAAGAAGCCATCGAAAAGGTGGACCGCGATGCGCTAATCTCCCTCTTTGACAAATTCGATGCCGCAGCAGCTCCCTGTAATAATATCCAGGAAATATTCGAAGACCCGCATTTTGCTGCCCGCGAGAACATTATCGCCGTGGAGGACGACGAACTCGACGGCCCCATACGAATGCAAAATGTCGTGGGGAAATTATCAGAGAACCCCGGGAAAGTACGCCATGCAGGGCCGAAGCTAGGGTCAAGTAATGCAGAGATTTTGCTCGATGAGCTCGGTTTCGATAAAGAGGAACTGGAAGCCCAAGGCTACAACTTCGACTAAGCGCTTATACGCTCGACCTCAAGGCACCTTATGCAGCGGAATTGGGTTCTCCGAATTACCATCCGCATTTTCGGCCTCGATATCTTTTGCATGCAAATGTGCTGCTTCCGCAGCAAGCCGACGATAGGTCCAAATCGCAAACGGTATGGTAGCCAAGTAAACGCCTGCAATAATACTAAGCGTTAGCCACGGATTGGTCGCTAAAGCTGCGACCACAAGACCAGCCCCCGCCAGTACCGGCAGCACATAGCCATGGGGCACTTTTAGCCGCTTGAACGAATAAGTCGGAAGCCGGCTCACCATAAAGCCCGCCACCAACACCAACCAAACACCGACGAGAATAGGGTAAGCCGTCACGACATCACCGAATTGAAAACTCAACACCATCGGCAATATCGCCATACAGGCCGCAGCCGGTGCAGGCATACCTGTGAAATAGTTATACGCGTAAGGCGGGGAATCCGACGTGATGTTGAAGCGCGCCAACCGCAAGGCACAGCACACCGTAAAGAAAAGCGCCGCCACCCAACCATAATCGCCGCTGCCCTGGAGCACCCACAAATAGACGACAAAGGCCGGGGCCACGCCGAATGCAATCACATCGGAAAGCGAATCCAATTGCGCGCCAAACTCGCTCGCGGACTTCAACAACCGCGCCATACGTCCGTCGAGCGCGTCAAGCACACCTGCGGTCAGTATTGCAATGACCGCAAATTTCCACTCGCCGGCAATCGCATAGCGAACCGCCGTCAATCCCGCCGCCAAGGCGCACACTGTGATGATGTTCGGAATCATCCGGTTGATCGTCTGTCCCTTTAGCCGTGGAACACGTCTAAACCGACGTTTTTTTCGCAAAACCATTAGCGAATTTCTCCTTGCCGCACCGTGCCCTTACCATCAAGGCTGGCCAACACAGTCTCACCGGCTACCGCGCGCTGTCCTTCAATTGCGAATATCGTCGTGCCTTTCGGTACATACACATCGACGCGACTGCCAAACCGTATCATACCAAATCGTTCGCCTGTTTTCAGATCTTGTTCACTGGTCACGTCGCATAATATGCGCCTGGCGACTAAACCGGCAATTTGAACGCAGCCAATTTCCACGCCGTCCGACGTTTCAAACAGCAATGCTTGACGTTCATTTTCTTCCGACGCTTTGTCAAAACTGGCATTCAAAAATTTGCCGGGCCGGTAGGCTAACCGCTTAATACGCCCATCGACAGGCGCCCGGTTCACATGGACGTCGAATACATTCATAAAGATCGCTATACGTGTATAAGCGCCGCTTTCCATACGTAATTCTTCGGGTGGATCGGCATCGACCACCATCTGCACGACACCATCGGCAGGACTCACGACCAATCCGTCACCCTGTGGCGTCACCCGATCAGGGTCTCGAAAGAAACATATGCACCAGACAGTTAGGACGACGCCAACAAATCCGAGCGGGAGCCAGGCCCAACCAAGCGCCACGGTGCATATCGCAAACAGAGCAATGAATGGCCGGCCGGCCCGATGTATGGGAAACAAAATCGACTTTAGAGTGCCTGAATTGTTGGTCACACGCATGCGCTCCATTTTACACGACGTCAACGCGCCGATAGGGAATTTTCCGATCTCCTACTAGCATCAAATACGCCGTTTAAGGAATTGGAAATAATTCCCCGTTATAATAACCATCACTGTTAGACGCACCCACAACCATTATCATTGTCAGCCGCCGATAAATTGTTACAAATAGCCATCCCAAGCGAATGATCGAAACCGCCACCATGCAATCCACTATCGGCCTAGATGCGGTTCGTTTTGACGAAAACGGGCGGGCTCAACTCCGTGACCCAGCCCAACCGCTCAAATTTCACTTCCGCTATCGCGGCATGCCCTTTCACGCGCAGATCGAGTTCAATCCAAACAATGCGGCCCGGCTACGCCTTACCGGTATTCTGGGAGCGCTGCCGTACACCATTGAGTCCGCATCTTTGCGCCAAACAGTATTCTCCCTCATCAAACTCGCTAACGACACGGTGCCTAACCGCATCAAATTAACCGATAGCCACCGTGTGGCCATTATCGGTGAAACCAATCTGGAGCAACCGGTCACACCA
>Ga0055584_100002274_pt1 | contig 19017 bp, 19 predicted proteins | sample OSDHelmetaG_FD_58716 | JGI IMG/M metagenome (GOLD analysis project Ga0055584, IMG submission 58716) | Pelagic marine sediment microbial communities from the LTER site Helgoland, North Sea, for post-phytoplankton bloom and carbon turnover... | ecosystem: Environmental > Aquatic > Marine >... | reverse complement strand
CACCTTTAACAAGCTTTATGGTTTGTTTACGATGAGCCTCTTTAAATTCATTTTTTTCAACTGAATTTAGCTCATCTCCAATTAATCTATCTATTCTTTTATTTATATCGAAACTAAAAGTAGTAATTGCTACTTCGAATTCAATCTTGTCATGTAAGGCAGGCTTTTGTTTGAGATCCTCAACCCATTTATCAACGAGTTTTTCAGATATCTCTTTAGAAATATTATTTGGTATAAATGAATGAAAACTTAATCTAGTATCGATAAAAGGCTGTCCAGCAAAAACTTCCATAAGTTGGTGGCTTTTTGGTACTTGATACCCCATCAACTCTCTAGCTTTACTCCATGCACTATTAGTAATTAATTCTTGATAAAGAGAAACAGATAAGGCTCTTGGAGCTCTTCCAATCATTTCTACTGGATTCCAATCTGGCATTTGTCCAAATACAGTTGTTTTTCCATAAGCGCCATTTTTTCTTTTAAACTTCTCAGACAAATTAGACTTTAAACTCATTAATCTGGAATCTATTCTTTTGGCTATTTGGTTACTCCAATTGGGAATTGTAGTTATTGCTCTAACTTGGAATAAATAAGGGGTCAAATCTTTATCTATAGCAAACTCTATATCTAAAAAACTACTTTCCAATACCGTCTCTAGTTCTTTTACAGCAAGAATTAGTTTTTTAAAGCGATCTGAATGAATTGATTTGACAGAATTACGATGGATATAAAGCGTGCGATTCGAATACTCTCCATCACCTGATGTAACTGTGTTCGTTAAACCCGACACATCGTCATAATTAATTACATAATATGGAGCGCCAGTATTAAGGTCATTAGTAAAAATAACTCCACTCATAACACTATCATCAATCATTCTTTGGACCATTATTTCATCTTGACCTTTAAAGCTGTCTTTCCTGTTATAACTTCGCATGACTTTATTGATTGCTTTCACAACAGAGGTAGGGTTTTTTGGATCAATATTCAGTACTGATTCATATTCTCCAGCAGCACTTTTATTTAATGAATCCTCATCAGAAGCTGAAGATCGAATTGCGATTTTGTATAAATTAAAATTTTTATGAATAAGATCAACAAAATAATCAGGATTATCAAGAAAATCAATTACCGTAAAATAAATTACCTTAGGAATATGAAATATTTTCAGTTTAGAAGTGAGAAGTTTTAGTGTCTTTGCTTTCGAAGCTTTAAATTTCATAAAGGTAATATTTTTTCTTGTTAAATAATCTAAAAATAAATATTTATGTTTTTGAAATGGATTCTAGAGATTTTTTAAAACTATCAACATATTTCTTAACTCTCCATGAAAGAGTATTTCTAAAACCCTTTTGGTCTTTTACTGCTTCAAAATAAGTTATATTACCAATATTACCACTATCTTCATAAAAATAATAAAACCATCTATTATCAAATCTTTGCCAATTATCTTTTGCAGAAAAAATAAAAAAAAGCTTAAAAAAATTTCGAGAAAAATTAACTAGAAATGGTATTTTTTTATCGTTTATTGGTATGTTTTGCCAAACATCTCCAAAATTTAATCTAATTAATTCTTCTTTATAAAAAGTGCCATTTATTTTTTTTTCTAAGGGCTGATTACTCCAAAATTTAATATATTCCTGATCCCAAAAAGGAAGCATCCAAGAAAAATTATAAAATTCATAAGCTTTTTGATTGCTTAAAATAACCTTACTTTGCCTTGTTAGTAGCTCCAAAGTTTCAAAAATAAGGTATTCAGGAACCTTACCATTCTGCAGATATTTATTAGTAACTAAATTTAATCGATTAGTAATTTTTTTATCATTTTTCTGAGTTCTATAAGACTTCCATAACGAAAAATGCTTTGACAAAAAATGACTAGATAATTCATCTAAATTTGATTTTTTACTATTTAAAATATTATTGGAAACATTTTTTGGAATATGGCTACCGCTTATAAAGTCTCCTGTATGTCCATTAATGATAACTGCATTTTTTGAAATACCTGGCATAGAAGTTAATTGCTTAATTGCAAAAATGTCAAGCATACCTGGTGAATTAGAGTATGTTTCTGAGAAATCATAGTATTTCTCTGCTTCCTTAGACCTTAAAAACTCTCTAATTTTTTTTCTTGAAGTATATATAGGAACCCACTTAAAACCTAGCTTAGATGCAACTTTTTCTGCTATTTTGTGCTCAAAGGAATTTATCTTCCCAAATGTAAAACAAATAACGTTTTTATAGCCAAATTTTTGAAACATTGAGGCAATTAATCTTGAATCAAAGCCAGCACTTAGCGGAATAATAACTTGCCTTCCATTTATATGCTCAATATAACTTGAAAAAATATCTTTCAAAATAACATTTAAATCAGAACTATTATGAAGCTCGGACTTATCCCAAAATTTATAATAACTTAATATCTTTGGACTTGAACTGCCTTCTTCTAGATAAAAGTAGTTGCCAGCTTCAAGCCTAAATAGGCCCTCTATCATAGTTTCATTATTTATTGTACATCCTGACATTTCTACTTCTAAAGTAGCATTTTTATTCAAAAAAATTTTATCTTCGCCAATCAATTGTCTCAAATTTTTGGCATTTGCACTAATAAAAAATACATTCTCTATATAGGAATAAAACAAAGGAATTGAACCAACTTGATCGGCTGCCATAAAAAATACACTTCTTGATTCAACAATAATTGCAAAATGCCCTCTAAATAACTTTATTAACTTTTCTAATTCTTCCTGGAAGTTTTTGCAATGATTGATTATTGAAATAATTCTGTTATAAATTTCTTCATTATTAAAGTTAATGATGTAGCCCTTAAGCCAAAAATTAACATTATTTTTTGAATAGTATGACCAACCAGATATATTTTCAATATTTATATTAATTACTTTCATAATTATATTAACTTAGTATTTTTTAAAGCTAACTTCAATCAGATCGACGTATATCTGTTATTCATTTTTCTTCAGAGCTGAAGCATACCATCGATCATTTAATAATAGCTTTTTGTGGTTACCTTCTTCATGCAAAATACCATCTTTAAGAACAATAATATTATCTGCATTTTTAATGCTACTTAAATCATGTGTTACAATAATTATAGTAACAGGTTTATTTTTTTGAATCGTTGTTATCGACTCATTAAATAACCTTTTGGAATCGGAATCAAGTCCACTAGTTGGCTCGTCTAGAATTAAAATTTTTGAACCACCAATGATTGCTCGAGCTATGTCTAATCTCTGTCGCTCTCCTCCGGAGAGATTAATACCCCCATCATTAATTCTCGTTTCGAATCCTTGTGGCATGCTTTTAATGAATTCATACGCACCAGATAGTTTAGCAGCTGAGTGCACTTCATCCAAACTAGCATTTTGTTTTCCATATCTAATATGCTGAATGACTTCCCCATCAAAAATTTGGGTGCCTTGAGATACATATGAAATAGTTTTTCTAAGCGAATCAGAAGTATACTGTTTAATATTATGATCATCGATTAATATCTCTCCAGAATTTGCAATTCTTAACCTGGGAATTAAGTCTATTAAAGTAGACTTTCCACTTCCTGAAGGACCAACAATAGCAGTAATACTTCTAGCTGAAATTTCAAATGAAACCCTATCTATAGCTTTTAAATTAGTCTCCGGATAACTATATGAAACATTTTTAAAACTAATATTTTCAAAATTTGTCAATTCTTTTTTGCCAAGGTTTACCTCTTTGTTTAACTCAAGTATTGCCAATTTTTTTTCGACAATTTCAATTGATCCAATCCATCTTTGTACTGCATGCCATTGAGATATAATTCCTTTAATTACTGGCATTACTCGCAAAATTATTAATAGATAAAGTCCAATAATTTCAATATTAAGTTTCAATTCTGTATAAGCAAAAAATAAAAAGCCTAGACTTATTGCTATTACAAATGGCTCAACTGAAACTTCAGTTTTTGCTGCCAGTACAGCGTTATCAATTGCTCTATTGCATTGGCTAAGAGTTAGCTTCTTAAATTCATTTTTTTCAATATTTTCAGTTCTTGACAGTCTTGGCAATCTTGGTGATTTGACTCTACCAATTAGAAATGATGAAAGCAAGGTATTCGCATCAACAAGCTTTCTCCCAACTTTCGCACCCTCTCTTATCCAAATTCTTGGTAAATAGGAAGCAATCAGGAAGACTATTAGTGAAATTAAAGTCATTTCCCATGAAAGAAAGAATAATACTACTGAATAAGAAAGTGCTATCAAACATAGAACAACTAGCTCCAAGGGCGCCATAATTCCTAAAATAGCATGATCAACTTCAGTTGTAACAATATTAACGAATGCACCAATAGTCGTTCTGTCTTGAAATTCTGTCTTAGCATTCATATATTTATCAAACAAAAGTCCTCTCAACTCTCTAGTTAAATTTTGAGATATCATTGATTTAAACACTATACGAAAAAAGTTAAACAGCTGCCTGATAGAAAAGAAAATAAAAGCTATTATTAGAAGTAAGCCTAATGACAATTCAACATTTATTAAATTAAAAAAATGAACTATATATATCCACAACGAAGAGCTGGCCAACAAATTATCAATATTTCCATTAGCGCCCATGAATTGAAAAATAGGCAAAAACATACCTACTCCAAATATTTCAGTAACAGTTGCTATCAAAGATAAAATGATTAAAAAAATAATACTTCTTATTTTTAAACCCAGCCCAAGCGAGCGTTCATACCATTTTTTATATAAATTCATGAGCTATTAGAATAGTTAATTTGTAATTATTAGAAAAAATAATCAAAGAACTATTGATTATTTTTCAACTCTGGAGCTTATCAAAGATAATGTTTTTAATCAAAGAAAAATCATTCATTTTCAAAATTTCTTCATCCGAAATACTAATTTCAAATTCATCTTCTATCGCAAGTACTAATTGCATATGTTTTAGTGAATCCCAATTTTGCAAATTATTAGGTGATGAGTTATTATCAATAGTATTCGAATTAACATTAAAAATTGCAGACATGATATTTCTCAATTTTTCTTCAACCTTATTTTCCATTAATTCTCCAAAACTCTTAAGCTAAACTTTTTCTAGAACATAAAGATTATTTCTTGCACCAATATTGAACGATTGATACATATGGGGTATTTCTTCATGATAGATGCAGTTAAAATTGACATTATCCATAAAATCATCATTAGCAAAATTATATAAATGATCAAACTGTGGTAAATTTGATGCAGTGGTCGTAAAAAGCTTGCCTGATTTTTTTAATGAGTTGAAAAATATTTGTAATAATGAATACGGTCGACTTACATGCTCAAGTAACTCAATTGCGATAATATGATCATACAATTCATCAGGATGCCCAATGAATTCTTCATTAACTATTGTAAATGAACCAAATTCGTTATAAATAAAATTAGAAATATTAATATCATATACTACAACATCCAGATCTTTACCATAGGCCTTGAGTAACTTCAACTCAATTCCAGGGCCCGCCCCAATAACTAAAATTCTTCCCGAAATTTTATCCAGATACTTTAATAAACTAGACATTATTTTATTTCTATGAGTGGTCAATGTGACAGAAATAATTAAAGCTAAATCATATGAAATCTTTTGATTATGTGTAATTTTTTTTAATTTCCTGAGTTTGCATGGATACTTGAATGTTGAAGAAAATCTCTTCACGTCTTCCAAATATTCAGACGAAAACTTATGATTACGCGAAATAACTTCATCAGAACTGAGACTATAAAATTCTGAATAACTTGATAAGAGCTGATTAATTAAAGGGAATAAATCATCACAATAATCATCCTCTTGAGATGTTTTTTTGTAAGATGTTCTTAAAGTGCGGTCTAATTTAAGTATTTCAGTTAACATCAATAAACCTTATATATTCTAAATTATTTGCCTTATAGTCATCAATATTTAGTCGATATGTTGTTTCATCTTCATTAAAGTCAGTCCTTGAAAAGCAACAACTGTCATAGAGCCTACTAACCTGCTGATTCTTTAAAGTTTTAATATATCTTGCCTCGATTACTTTAATATTCTCTTTTTTAAGTGAATTAATTATGAAATCCATCAAAGCAAATTCAAGATTTCTACCTATAACTCTGCAGCTTAATAAAAAAGTATCTAAGTTAGCTCTATATTCTTCAATTTTATTAACTATTATTAGGCTTGTAATACCATAGCTACCAAATTTATCCTTTATAGAAAAAGCGAAAATTTTCACATTTTTATCTTTAATAAATTTTTCTATATCATTTTCAGTATATCTTTTAGTTGTAGTATTAAATTGATTAGTTTTTTGGGTCATTTGTGATAGTCTTGGAATAATACTCAAAAGATCTTTGTGAAGAAATATTTCAAGCTTTAATGAAGATAAATATTCGACAAGACTTGTGAAGCTTTCTTTGTTTTTTTCCCTCTTTTCTGCTTGCTTATACATATCAACTCTATTTGAATCTTCATCAGTTGTAGATAAGCTATAAAACAAGTTTTGACACATATTCATCATACTTGGATAGTCATATATATTTTTTGGAACTTGAAAAACTTTGATTTCTGGAAGGTTTTCTTTTACCAAGTTAACCTCAAAGGATGAATCATCAACAAAAACCATACTTTCAAGACCAATATTTAACTCATTAGATATTTCTCTGAGGTTAGCAGCTTTGTCATTCCAATTGACTTTTAAAATACTTATATGATTTTCCCTTAGTTGCATATCAGGATGATTTTCAATAACTTCAACCACATCTTCATAATTATTTTTACTGCATAATCCTATCAAAACACCTTGTTTTTTCAATGATAATACAATTGACTGAACTTCTGAATACACTGAACCGCGCGCTGTTTCTGGTGACATTTCAATTGCATCAAACCCATCTTCTCCTAAAATACCTCCCCAAATTGTATTATCACAATCAAGAATTAATGCTTTTTTTGATAAGCCATTTGTTGAGAGAATCAACGGCTTAATAAATTCAACGTAATTTTTGTAAAACTTTATTGTATATAGTGCTTTTGATGAATAGAAGTACCTTAAATCAAGACTATCATTAATTCCAGTCATTGCAATTACTTTTTCTAAATCAACAATCTTAATGTTTGATCCCACATAATCTAATAACACTTCATTTAAAGTGGTTGCTAGCTTTTCAATATTCGTCTTTCTCAAATTATTATTTGAAAAAGAAAGTGCGGAAAATTTGTTAATGATTGCAAGTGAAGATTTATTAATGTTTTTTAATACAAATTCAATATTTAGTTCAAGCTCTTTTATTAACTTACTTAACTGTGATTCTTCAAGTAGTTCAGACTTGTATTGAAAACCATTAACAATATTAGATAACTCCCAAAAAATAATAACCAGGTTAAAGCCACTGCAGTTTAAACTATCTTGAACTATATTATCATATTCGCCTGACTCAACAATAGCAGGCACTGAATCAGTTCTCAATGTGTACTCTAAAATTTCATTTAATTGTGAAGTGTTGATATTTGAAAGAACTTTAATTTGATAGCTCTCATCTGAAAGATTCTCATATAGACTCTTGTTAATTTTTAATATTTCACTATATTTGATATCTTTCATGAACGACCTACAACCAAATTTTTGGAATTTTAAAATTTTCACTTAATTTTTTTTCTTCAAGAAAGTCTGATTCACCTTTCTTCCATGATTTAAACCAAATATCTCTATCAATTGGTTCATTCCAGTTTTCACCATACCTTAGCAAAAGATATTCTTTATAAGACTTCGGGATTTTAAATATCCTATTATTTATTTTTCGACTAGTAAGATTATCAAAAAAATAAGAAGGGGCAATACTCCAAGTTGTAGTTCCAAAAAATTCATATATGGAAAAAATTATTTTTGCTACTAGTTTTTGTAAAACTATTAAAGAATGCTTTTTTTGCTCGTCAAAATAAATATGATTTTTCTTCATAATACTAATCTTTTTAGATAATGCAAATAAGTGTTTTGAAAAAGTATTTTGAGTGGGTTTATGCGGATTTCTTCTAATAAAAGCACCATTAAACTCATGATAGACATATATTTCAAATAAATCTATGCGGTTTATTTTTTGAGGTAATTTGATTTGAATTAAATCCTCAAACATAGGAAAACCACCCTGAAAATTTAATTGATACCCTTCTGATTCTAACTCTTTTAATGCCTCAAATATTTTTTCTACATTATCTGAAGTTGTGGCAACATCAAAGTCGCTTGATTTTAAGATATCTTTGTCTCTAACTCCTTTTAACAGAGTCCCAGCTTCTAGCCAATAGAGTACTTTATAGTTATCTAAAATAGAGAGTATTTTTTCAATAGCTGTGGGAATCTCTTTCATAATTAATATGGAGAATTACAACTATTCAAAATTAACAGTTCCAATATCGTCTACTTCGTCATAGTCCCCATAATTCATATAATTGTCAGAACATTCTTTCTTAAGCGATAACCAAATTTGATCACCCTCAGGCGTGAGTGATTCAGCCTTCTTAATATCTTTCCATCTATTTCTTGGCATTTTTACATACAACACAAAGCACCTTCTAATCCCTTCAATCTCTTCTTTTGAGAATTGAGGCTGATTCAACATAGTTAAATTCATTAATGATCTAACTATTTTTCCTTTTTCTACAAAATTATTATCCTCACTTAGCTTTCTTAAAGGCACACCATGAAATGGCACAAATGTATATGCATTTACCCCATCTGACTCTATTTTTCTATTTAGTTCAATTGTATCGAATGCCAACTCTCTTGTTTCAAATGGAAAGCCCATTATGTTGTTTAAACTTATTGGTATATTCATATCGGTAACTATCTTTATTTTGTCTAATATCCTACTATTTTTTAATTTTCTTTCTAAATACTTTTCTCGAAACTCTTCATTACCATGTTCAATGCCAAAAGCAACTCTCAATAATCCAATTTCTTTTAGCCTTTCAAAATATTCTTTTTTTATAGTTTCAGGCCTAGTTTGTATCCAAAATGGTAGCTTGTATTTCTCATACATATCACAAAATTTATAAAAATCTGTCTTATTCCAATTCAGAAATGATAGACATAATAAATTAAAAATATTTATTTATTTTTTGTGATTTATTAAGCTTTTAATAACTGAGTCAAAATGAAATTTAATAGAAGCTGAATCATTTAAATATGCTATAAATTTGTACCCAATATTTTCAATCATTATTATATTTTCAATTTTTGTAGTCATGCACCCTGCAATTATTCCCGATGATTGTATTAAATCGCAGCAACGCTCTATCTCATAAATTACTTTTGGATGATCAAGCCGACCAGGTAATCCAACTGACTGACAAATATCAAATAAACCCAAATAAATAAGATCAATTCCTTTAACCTTAATGATGTCTTCAAGATTACTTAATCCAACCTTACCTTCAACCAAAATACCTATAAATGTTTCTTGATTCTCATATTGTAAACTATCACTTAGTTCATCATGTGTAAAATTATGGATTCTGGTATAGGGTGAAAGACCTCTTCTACCATCTGGAAAGTAATAACAACTTTCAACAACACTTGAAGCATCCTTCACATTTTCAATGTGAGGAACCATAATAGATCTTGAACCAGTCTCTAAAGCTCTAAGAATTATTTGTTGATCATTATCTGAAACTCTAATAATTGGGGCAATATCAGCAGCCTCAGCTGCCCTAACCATGTTTTCAACTGTTTCAAAAGACATTGACCCATGCTCCATGTCAATAACAACAAAGTCAAGATCAGTTGCACCAAGGACACTTATTACATTTGGCGAAGATAAGCTACTCCAAGTCCCAATTACAGAGTCAGATTTATTAATTTTCTTTCTTAGTAAGTTTTCCTTATTCATATTTTTTAAAAAGTGTATCAGTTTGCATTATTTCTTCGACAAGCTTTCGATCATCATCTGTATCTACTGATTTTGAAATATATGGTGATGGAACCATTTTAACTTTGTATCCATGCTGAAGGGCACGAATCATTTCAATTGATTCTTGAAGCTCTAAAGGGGTTGGAGTCAACTCATGATTGAATTTTTTCATGAAATGCCAACGAAATGGCATGATACAAACCTGTCTGTACCATTGAGTTCTAACCTCTTCATGGTTGATCGAGGGTATAGGCGCTCTTGACATGTACATTGCATTCATATTCAGATCACAAACTACCTTTATTTCAGCTGGATCAATCCATTGATGTTTGTCAAGATCTGCCACCAAATTTGAAACAAAAACATCTTTTTCATTTAACAATGGCTGAATAGCCAAATCAATCATATCGGGGTTAACTAAAGGCTCATCACCTTGAACGACAACAACTATATCATCATCATCAAGTTCTAGAGTTTCTGCAGCAGCAGCAACTCTTAAACTTGGTCTAGAAATATTTGGATCAGTCATTATTACATTTCCACCAAATCCCTCAACCTCATTTTGAATTTCTGAATCACATGCTGCGACAAAAAGACTGGTTGCATAATTACTGAAAGAACATCGCTTATAACAATGCTCAATCATAGATTTACCAAGGATGCTACAAAGAGGTTTACCTGGATATCTTGTGGAGCCCATCCGAGCAGGAATTCCAACTACGATTTTCATATTTATTTACTTTTTTTTAATACAACTGAAAGGTTATTACCCATCTGTTTTTTTTCTACCATAGCAATAAAATTATCATTTATTTCCTTTAAGCCTTCGCTTACAACAGTGCCTTCTTCAATATTCTTACTTCTTGTTCCAGAAATATACCAATTAAAATAATTAAGTATTGAGTAATCTTGAATTGTTTCAATAGACTCAATTTTCCACATAGAGTCCTTTAAAAGCCTAGAGAACGTTTCAATTGTATAGTAGTAGGGATGAGCTAAATGAAAATTAAATTCTAAATATTTACTCAATTGCTCTTTTTTAAGTGAGTTAGAATAAAAATCATTAAAATTTGGTAATGATAAATAAACTTTACAATCATCATTTGAAATTTTAGCTAATTCATTTAATTTTTCTCTCGGATTAATAAAATGTTCGAAAACATGATGCCCATAAACAATATCATATTTAGCTTTAGGAGATAGAAAACTGTCAAAAACATTAACTTTAAAACGTTCTTTTAAAAATTTTGCATCAATCTTATTAAGCTCTATGCAGTCTATTTTAATATCTCTATTTATTTCTCGAAGACCATAAATTGAAGCTCCATTTCCAGCCCCTATCTCTAAAATGTTTGGATTTATTCCTTGCTTTAAGCTTATTTCAATTAACCCTGAAACTTTCATATTAAACCTTATTAGACTTTTACTTCGCTTTATAACTGCCTCTTCTTGACTCCAGTTTGAACCAAGCGTAAGTGAGCCATAATTAATTGAATAATCTATATTATGATAGTTACCAAGAAAAATAAAATCACAGCTTAAGCACTTGAGAACTTTGTAACTACCCTCTCTGCCTCTATTAGCTATCTCAACGTGATCTGAGTCTCCACAAATCATGCAATTTTCAAAATTATTTTTCATTTATTAATTGGAATATTCCATTAACTTTATTGGTGAATCTAATAAAGGTACTAAATTTTGTTTAGCAAATATTAAATGATCATCGAGTGTGTTTCCCCAAGTACTCAAATATATTGGGTAGTTTGCCTTAGCTACATCAATTAAATGAGTAACGTTATCATCAATAAAAATCATTTCTTGTTTATCACATCCATATTGCTCTTTAATAATATTCATTGCATGCAACTTTGTTTTTAAAACTTCTTGATCAAGAAGTTTGCTTGATGGGAGTTCTAAACCATTTTTTTTGAGAATTAGATTAACTGATTCTGCATCTTTCATTGTTGCAATGAATAGCATATTTTTTTTATTTAGATAAGAAATAACCTTAATTACATCTTCATATACTGGATGCAAATCAATCCAATGCTGGAGGTCATTTTCTCTTAATTGGTGACGCATCCTGAAAAAAATTTCTTTAAATGGAGTTAGATTTTTAATCCATTTTTTTTCAAGAATATCATATTCATCTTGGGTATTAATTGACAAAGATTCTTCCAAGGCACGTCTCAAAATATAGTACTCTCCTGCACCTCTAACCCTTAACCTTAAGGATCTAAAATCCCTCTTATCTTTTTCAGTAAATTCTTTAACTGTTGTTCGAAATTCACTCCTAGAATTCCATACTTCCCAAGCATTCCATGATGTGATCATACATTCTTCTGTGCTATCACAAATCACACCATCAAAATCAAAAACAAAATATTTATAACTCATTTTCTTCATGGTAGGTATTATTAATTTCACCTAAACCTTCTATTTTGCAATTAAAACTATCACCATTAATGAAGAATTCTCTACCTCTAACTCTTTGAGGCGATCCTGTAAGAATAATATCCCCTGGATAAAGAGTCATCCACTTTGAAAGAAATACAATTATTTCAGTTTCTTTCCAGAATCTTTGATTTAATTTACCTTCTCTAAGTAGGGTTTTATTGTGATACCCCTGAATTTTTTGGTTATTAGGTGAAAAGTCTGTATCAATCCAAGGCCCTATAACACAAAATGTATCAGCAGCCTTGGATCGAGCTAGATGATGGTCCCTATTTTGAATATTGTTTGCAGAAACATCATTAGCAATCGTATAACCGAAAATAGAATCGGCTGCCTCTTTCTCTGATGCTTTTTTTACTGTCTTACCAATTACAATTGCTAACTCACACTCTCCCCAAACATCAAGGTCTTTAAATGGATTGATTATTTGATCCATTGGGCCTATTACTGAAGAGCCTGGCTTGAGAAAAAATAAAGGCTCTGCAATCTTATGATTATGACTACTTACTCCCGGATAATTTAAAGCAACACCAATAACTTTTGATGGTTCACAAGGAGCCAAAATGGATACATTTTTAAAAGGAATTAGCTCCTTCGTTTCTTTATGTGAAGGGTCCCATGGTTTGCAGCTAATTTGATGGATATTTTCCCCCTCAATCTTTCCAAAATGAATAGTAGATTTGAATTTATAACGCACATATCTCATAACTAAATTATCTCTTAAATTATTAAGTTAGTTAATAAAATATATAAAAGAAGGAGGAGTCAAAAATATTATTGATTCTCTTTAGAGATATCATATTCTGATTGAGGAACTTCACTTAAAAGTGCCTCACCCTGCATAAATCGTATGACTTCTTTGGTAGCCTCAATTTCCATTTTAGATCTGCAGTCAATTGACATAGAACCCATATGTGCAGTTAGAATACATCTTTCAATTTTTGCTAGTTCACCATAGTAAGGCTCTTCATCAAACACATCAATCGCCGCACCACTTAGATGCCCAGATTGCATTACATCGTATAAATCTTTTTCATTAATGATCCCGCCACGAGAAACATTAATAATAATCGCATCTTTTTTCATAGACAAAAGCTCTTCTTTTTTTACAAGATTAAAAGTCGATTTAGTTAATGGCAGGTGAAGACAAATAACATCTGCTTCTCTATAAATTTCTTCTTTTGATACCCATTCTAATTTAAAGTCAGTATTCAAAGTATCATCAGGATGGATATCGTTAACGAGTATTCTTGGAGTTCCAAATGGCTTTGTCCTTCTAAGAACACGACTTCCAATTCGTCCAACACCGACAACACCGAGAGTAATTTCAGCCAACCTTCTCCCAAATATTCTATTCCATATACCATTATGCATTTGCGAATTTGAAACATGAACTGAACGCAGCAGATTTAATATTAAACCCATCGTTAATTCTGCTACAGCAGGTGCTGGAGCATCAGGTGTATAAGTTACCTTAATACCCCTTTTTTGCGCAGCAATTAAATCTACACTATCAAGCCCTATTCCAACTCTTGATATAAGCTTAAGTTTAGGCGCATGATTTAAAACTTTTTCAGTTATTGGCTCTGTGCCAGCAATTATTAAATCAATATCTTTAACATAATGAATTAATTCATCTTCTGTGAATTTTTTATTAAGAGGATTAATAATAAAATCCAAGCCAGCAATATTTAGTAACTCAATAGGAAGTTCATTAGCATTACCAAATGGTACAGTTGAAATTAATACTTTCATGAAAAAATATCCTATTTTATTTTTGTTTAAAAGAATCCCAGCTTTTGCCCAAGAAATTATCAATCATTATACAATCAAGTTGTTTTTGCAAGCCTTTATTAAGTGAGGTTTTCCGCAACACAAATGAAATATTATTTTCAACAGCCGCTTGATAATCACCAGTAGAATCACCAATCAAAATTACCTCGTTAGTTTCTAATCCAAAATCTTCAAGTATATTTTGAATTGCATCAGACTTATTGGTGGGAGACCCTATAATTTTATGAAAAAACATAGTTAGTTCTAAAGTATTAACTATTTCCTCTAACTCATCTTGAGGAGTTGCAGAAATAAGGAATGAAAATTGTTTATTAGTTCTATTTTGAATCAATTCAAGAACACCTGGAACCCAATTTGAATCTACAACTCTACTTTTTACTAATATTGAAAATTTATTTAAATATTCCTCAATCAGTTCTGGAGTAACTTTGACTCCTAACCAGCCTAAGTAAATGGGAATTTTTTCAAATCTAGACATCCCAGAATTTTCTTCATGGTGATCGATTATCTTTTTTACAATATCAAATCCAAATGGAGAAAAGAGCTCTCCAAATGCTTTAGACTTAACTTCGACTGAGTCTTTGATAACTCCATCAAAGTCCCAAAAAATGACCATATCTTAGTTTTTTATATGTTTTAGATCGGAATAAAAACATTTTAGCATGATTGGAGGGTAAAGACTCTATATGGCATTTATTTAATTCCTTAATTACAGAATCAAAGCATGTATCTTATTGAAAAGTCTAATAAGAAATATACTGTTGAGCAATGTTCAAAAGATCATCTTCCTGCCCCTTTATAAAAAAATTATCAACAAGATCTTCTCCAATGGGACTCCCCAGAGTGCAATCAAGTGTTTCCTCAGAGTAGTCAGTATATTCCAAAACAGGCTTTTTGTTTAACTTTGCAAAATGGAGTGCCAAACTATAAAAATTTGCAATAAAAAAAGATGAGTATTTTGACACCACTAAAGGATGCGCATACGTAATGTCGATATCAATATTTGGATATTTAGAAATCTCTTCATTGACAATCTTCATGTCAGTTATGTAATGAGGTTTTAATAAAATGACAACATTATTAAGCTTTGATAACAACCTAATTGTTTCTTTAAATAAAAATAAATTACTCTGATCATTATCCATCATAGGATCAGCGCCAAAAGTTCTCAATACATATAAAATAATTTTTTTATCATCTCCAAACTTTTTTTTAATTTCTTCATACCAGGTATCTGAAATACTGTTTATATAAGACATCCATAGGTTATTTTTATATGGATCTTCAAGACATACTTGTTCTCTTGAGCCTATGATTGGTCTATTTTTGCAAAAAGTAATAGCATTTACTCTATATAAATTAATTATTGAAGGTCTATTAGCATTATTAATTAGCTTTATAAAATTTTTACTTGGACAAATAAAAAATAAATCAAGATAGTAAACTTTTTTCTTAGAAATAAGGTTTAATATATTCAAGGGAAAAGAGTTGGTATTATTAAAATGAATAACTAGATTATTTGGAAGAAAGCAAGCGGTAATAGCCCTCAAGAAAATTAAACTTTGCTTTAAATCGGACAATAGTTTTCGATCTAGTCGCCAAATAAATTCAATACTTCCAATTTCTTGAATAGCATCATACAAAACATGATTTTTTTTTATTTCATTGTAAGTTTTAATATCAGTGGTGTATAAAACAACTTTACTCTCAGTTTTTAAAGAGTAGGGATATAAAAAGGCAATAGAAGTGTCGGCTGCAGCTAATTTATTTTTCAAAAAAACTCGAATAGTTCTTTTTTTTGGCCCAAGATAGTCAACTAACTCTTTCATAAAAACAGTTACTAAACTTGGCTCAATATATAGTCATAGATTGAGTCAACACTCATAAAAATAGTATTGACGTTCTGATCTAAAGATATATTGTAACCATACTTACTATTTAATTCAGCAACAAAAACTAAAATAGAAAAAGAGTCTAAAATTCCATCACCAATCAAATTTAAACTTTCATTAACCGGTTTGTTTCCAATTTTAACTGAATCGATAATATCTATAATTTCAATTTTTTTTATCATTTAAATTTGTTTGATTTTTATTTGGAAATTTTATCATCACTGATTGATTTAGTCTGCCAATTTATTCAGACGTAATAAAGTAATGAGGATCTTTTGTTAATTTACTTATAACAAAATCAAAAACTGAATTACTATCAGAAATATAAATACTTGAATCACAAAATTTCTCTTCGATTAAGAATTTATTTAGCTTAAGTTCATCTGAAAGTTTTTCGTAATTGGAACTAAATTTTAAATCAGTATTTCTTACAAAACATTTATGAGATTGCAAAGATGATATTTCATTATTTATTCTAATTTTTCCAAAAAATTCTTTAAGGTATCTATAGTTAATTTTAGAATTATTTTCATCAAAATATTGCTCAACATAATGAATAAAGGTAGGATCAAAAAAATTCAAACCAAATCCTACTAACTTTGCATTTGCTTCATGTAATTTTGCAAAAACAGAATCATTGCCAAAACTATTAAATGTCTTTCGAGAATAGAATTTTGAATTCTTCCCCTTTGCCAATACTGAATACATTGGATCATAAGATCTATCCACATGTTCCTGAATTAAAAACCAATTAGGCATGAGTCCAAGATGAGTTTGAGAATTCATATCAAAAATACAATCAGAATTTTCACCCCAGCTAAATGTAAATGATGGAATTAGTATTGTAGCATCAGGTCCGGAAACTTCAGAAAATGCAAGAAAAATATTGGAAGCTAATTGGTCTCTGGTTTTGATATCAGGATGAATGTTTCCAAAGCTTGATATATTGAACTCGATATAAAGGTCGGAGCCAAATTCTATATATTTGCCTAGAATATCGCAGAGATCTTGTACATGAATTGACTTCCCTTCATACAGAAATATATTTGATTTAAGACTCATTCATTAACTCAATGAAAGCTGAAGAAGAGCTGAGCCAGTATATACAATACTACCAATTGAATTCGATGCTGAAGTCTCAATTCCAATAATTTTATTTTCAATATTCAATGAGCTTACTTCAAGATTAAATTCAATTTCATCTCCAATATAGAAGGGTTTTCGAAAATTGCTAATTTGCTTTAAGCATAGTTCATTGCCACCCGGAAATTGGGTTCCATAAATTTTAGAAAGAAATGCAGTCAAAGCAAATGCATAACCTAGAACATCATCGTATCCATTTCTATTTGCAAACTCAAGACTACTATGAATTTTACTGTCATCGCCACTAAACTTCATAAAATCTAGGTGCGCTTTTTTTGTGTAGTTATATGTAAATTTATAACTATCGCCAATGTTGATTTCTTCAATATTTACCATAAAAAATTAAAATTATATTTTTTTTGCCTCAATAATAAAAAATTCCAACTTAGCTGCTTGATTATTATAAGTTCGAGACTTCTTGTCAAAAGAAATAATTTCAAAACTTGATAATGCATTAATAATTTCACTTTCATCCATATAGGTAGTTTTGATATTGTAATTCCCTTGAGAAACAATTGTAGTGAAGAAGGTACCTTTTTCTTTCATAACCCTATAAATTTCACTAATTGTTAGATGTATATCTTCAATCTCATTATGCTGAAGTGATTGTCTATCAATAACTACATCAAAGGAATTATTATTAAAGGGGAGTTTATTAAAATCACACTCAAACGCCTTGTATCCAGATTTGACGCAATGCTGGACTGCTGTTTTGGAAATATCAACTCCCTTAGAAGAAAAGCCCTTCTCATGAAGAAACTTTAAATTATTACCCCATCCACAGCCCAAATCTAAAACATCAATACTGGATTTATTTTCTATAAATCCGTATTTTCGCATCATAAATGAAACAATATCTTCTGATGGATACTCATTCTTATTTCGAAAAGTATTTTCTGAATAAACTTCCTCCCAATGATTGTATTTATTATTCATCTACTTCAATTAAAAGCTCTTTATCTATCAACTCATTCATAACAGGAATAATTTCCCATAAAGGTCTATTTATAATATCAGATATACTCAATAGATCTGTAAATCCATCAGAATACGCCAAAACATTAGAAACATCTCTATTAAATTGGCTCATGTGATCAACAGTGCTTAGATTACTCCTTAAACCCCTTTTACCTAGTTGAGGCTCACATAGATTTGTAGCCTTGCAAATTAAATTGTTCTCTAGACAATAAATCGATAGAGCTAAAGCTTCTAATGCCCCATTCAATCCCTCAGGAGAAATAAACTCTAGATTATCTAATGAAGTATGATACTCACTATATTCACCATACTTTGTTCTCATAAGAGATGCAACTGGTAAATCAATTCCAGGACTGCAGTATTGCCTTTCGTCACTTCCTCTATTTAGAAAACTATATTCTTTAAAATCTTTTACTTTAAATGTTAGCACGTGCTTGATAACTTTATCAACTAGAGTATTTCCAGCTCTGGTTGGTAAAAAAGAATAATTATTATTATCACCAACACAACTAATATTAAATCCAGCAACAACATTTTTTTTCATACTTTTATAATTTCTAGATAAGTATGTTATTGAGCCAATAGTTTCTGGAATAAAAACAGCCCTATAGTTGAATCTTTTAGATTTTAATTTTGATATCCAATCTAATAAAAAAGTTGTTACTACAGGGCCTGAAAGCTCATTGTTAGCCATTGAGGGATGGCAGATATATGTTGACAAAAAAATTTCTTTATTTTTTTTTGAAGGAATATTTTTTTTTATTTCAACTTCGCCATAAGTTAAAGAACCATCTTTAAGAGATGAATCAATAAAAACTCTGTAATTACCTTTT
>Ga0055584_100002273_pt1 | contig 19022 bp, 9 predicted proteins | sample OSDHelmetaG_FD_58716 | JGI IMG/M metagenome (GOLD analysis project Ga0055584, IMG submission 58716) | Pelagic marine sediment microbial communities from the LTER site Helgoland, North Sea, for post-phytoplankton bloom and carbon turnover... | ecosystem: Environmental > Aquatic > Marine >... | reverse complement strand
GCACAGGCTACTGCTGCGGCCACTGAAAATGTTACAAAATCACAAACTCGCCTAGGACAATCATCAGCATCGGCAGGTAGACAATTTTCATCTCAAGCCTCTGGCTTGGGAGGACTTGTTAGTGCCTATGCAGGGGCTGCGGCTACAACCTTTGCAGTTACCCAAGCTTTTTCAGCGCTTCAAAAGGCCGCTCAGTTTAATCAGATTATTCAAGGTACAAATACTTTTTCTTCCGCTTTCGGTTCTTCTGCTGATAGTGTTATTTCTGATATTCAAAGAATTACTCGTGGACAGCTTTCTATTGCAGAATCTGCTTCTGCCGCTAACCTTGCTTTGAGTGCAGGCTTCAATACAGATCAATTAAATGAATTAACAGATGTTGCTACTAAAGCTTCTAGGGCTCTCGGAAGAAACTTAGACGATGCTTTCACACGTGTTGTTCGTGGCTCCGCTAAACTAGAACCAGAACTCTTAGACGAACTTGGTATCTTTACTCGTATTGAGCCCGCAGCAGAAAAGTATGCTGCGCAATTAAACAAGTCAGCAACTAACTTAACTAACTTTGAAAAACGTCAAGCATTTGTCAATGCGGTTATTGAAGAAGGTCAGCGCAAATTTGGGGCGGTGGATACTTCAAGTGCTACTGCTGCCCAATCTTTTAGTAAGTTAGCTGCAACTATTACAGATTTAGCTATGAAAATAGGTTCTGTACTTGCGGAAGGATTAGCTCCTTTAGCTGACTTTATTTCTGGTAACTTGTCTGCAGCTGTCGGTGCGTTTGGAATCTTAAGCACTTTAATTTTCTCTCAATTACAAAAAGTGTCTGTGGCAGCAGTTGGCGCTGCAACTGAAAAATTATCAGTTTTTGCGACGACACTATCAACAGGTCTTGGAACAAACCAAAAAGCTGTGGAAGAAGGACTAAAAGGTCTTACAACTGCTTCTACTAAGTTTAGTTTAAGTTTGGGACAAGGAATTGGCCCTCTTAAAGAACGCCGTTCGGAGTTAATTAAGCTTGCTCGATCAGGAGAAATTAGTGTTATTCAAGCTAGAGAGTTAAATAACATTGTCAAAAGATCTTTGGCAACAGACGAAGCAAAAGTTAGATCTTTAACAGCCCAGCAAACCGCTAACCAGAAAAAAGGATTTTCTGATATAGCTTTAAAGAAACAAATTGATGCAGTAAATGCTTCTATTGCACAAAATACTGCTCTAATTAGCGCTAATAAAACTGCGTTGAAAGCCCAAACTGGAGCGGCTAGAGCAGCAGCAGGAGCCATTGCTATTTTTGGAAAAGCTGTTGCGTTTACAGGTAAATTAATCACTGGAGCTTTTAGACTACTTAATATCTTTATATTATTATCATCTGTACTTTCTTTAGTTGGAACTGCTTTCTTAAAAATATTTGGTCTTGAAAACAAGTTTGACGGAATCTTAGACATAGTTACCAGGATTGGAAAAGCTTTCCTAGGTCTTGATGATGCTTCTAAGAAAGCTTCAGCAGGCATTGAAGGAGTTGCTGCTTCTAGTTTTAACGCAACAGCTGCGGCAACAGGGCTTTCAAATCAGATTAAAGAGTTTTCCAGAACAAAGAGTATTTTAGGTCTTACTTATGAAGTAGTAACCACAAGAGAAGACCTTGTTGGACAAATAAGAGCAGATTTAAAAGCAGCAGCAAAAGCAGCCCAAGATGCGGTTACAAGAGAACAAGGATTAATCGCTATGGAAGCGCAAGTAGTTATCCAAAGAGAAAACGCTCCCGATAGAGTACGACTTACGTCTCCAAATTTTGATCAGGACACTAGTAACAAAAAAGCTGCTTTAGATGAGAGAGTAGCAGGACTTAGTAATGTGGCTGACGCAGAGTTTAAGATCGCTCTTGCAGCACAACAACAAGAACAAGCAAAAAAGCTAGCCAATGCGCAAACTCTTGAAGAAAGAAAACTGCTAATAACAATTATTAAATCTTATGATGAACTTATCCAAAGGGGTAAAAGTCAGTATCAACTTGTTGGAGAAATTAATGTTGAAACAGGAATTAGTGCGACCTTATTAGCCGACCAGCTTACTAATGTAACAGAGATTGATGGAGTTTTACGAGGCACGCTAGGTGTTATAGACGTACAAATTCTCAAAACAGAAGAGCTTATTATGTTGGAGGGGCAAAGAAGAATAATTGCAGAAAAACTAAATGCCGCTAATTTTAAGGCTGCAGCTCTTGCAAGTAACTCTTTGGTTGCCCAAGAACAACTAAGAACTGGATCTTTAGATGAAGAAAGAATTGCGTCTAGCATAAATAAGTTATTATCTCAACAAGTTGTAGCTCGTAAACAAATTGCGGAACTGGACAATCAGATAGGTGAGTTTGGTTCGTTAGGTGATGCGGAGGACGCACGTCTTGTGGCTCTCAAACAACAGGAAAAAGAATTAGACAATCAACTTGGTCAAATTCAAGAGCAAGGCGAAGCACAATCACGAATCTTGAGAGCAAACGAATCTTTGAGAAAAACTTATAGCGCACAAATTAGTTCAGCTGCTAAGTTAAATGGTATTATAAATGAAAATGGAATCATTGCAGAAAAAAGCCAAACAATTCAAGCAAATAATAATAAATTACTTAATGACACAGTTAAGTTAGGCAATGCCGAGTTTCAAACAGAGCTTAAAAGGCTTAATCAAAAGTTCAAGTCAGGAAAATTAGAGGACGAAGAAGCAGACAAACGGGCGGAAATGCTTCAAACTGAAAAAGCGATAAACACTGCTAGAACTATTCAAGTTGGTAAGTTTGCTGAAGCAGTTCTTGCAGCTAGAAAATTAAGTGAACAATATGAAAAACAAGCTATAGCTTTAGAGAGACAAAATGAAACTATTTCTCTTAATATTCAAAAAAGAGACTTACAAACTCAGCTAAATGCAGGACAAGCCCTATTTAAACTAGAGGAAGCTAAAGTAAAGCAAGCGGACACTCTTCGTAAGATTGAAAACGACAAGATAAATGCTTTTCAGGAACAGGTACAACTACAGGCTAAAATTAATGAAGAAAACGTAAAAGCACTCACCAGCGGAGTTCTTTCTCCTCTATTTACAGAAGCTAGGAATAGAAAACTTGAAATAGGTTTTAGAGAGGCAGAGCTTAACAGCTTAATTGCTTCTAACGATGAAGCAATTAAACAAGCAGCAAAAGACAGAATAGCTAGAATTGCCGCTATTGAGGCAGATAAAAAAGAGTTTACACGTCAAGCAGAGCTACAAAAACAAATTGCAAAAATAGATGCAGACCTAGTTGCTACAAAAATCGAAGCAGATAAGGCAAATCTAGGGTCTCAATTAGTATTAGTTAACGAACAAAGTGCTACAGTCTTAGATCAAATTAAAGCTTTTAAAGATTTCCCTATTGAACTAACCGAAGCTTTAAATAACTTCTTAAAAGATTTTGGATTTGTACTAGGAGGCGAGGCAGCCAAAAGGGGTACTGAGACAAGTACTACCCGTGCAGAGGGTTTAGAAAGACGAAGGTTGGAAAACGAGAAGCAAGTACTAGCACTCACTACTAGAACGGAAAATGCAAGGGACAGAGTTGTGAAAGGGCTTACCGATCAAATCGATCTACAAGACGATTTAACTGACGCTAACTATAAAAATTACTTATTACAACAATCTATTATTGACTCTGGAGTACAAACAAAAGCTGTTGAAGCAGAAACTGCAATTGCAGAAGCCCGTGCAGCCACTGCTGAAGTAACTAATGAGGCAATTAATAGTGAGAAAGAAGCATCCGCTGCTCTTGCAAGATTAAAGAAAGAAGCAGAGCTTTCTGGAGACGTATTTGTTAAGGCAGGCGTAGCCTTTGCCGAATCCTTCGGCAGAAACTTTGAAGATGGAATGAAATCTCTTGTTCAAGCTTTCAACGAAGGCACTCTAACTATGGAGAACTTCAAGCATGGATTACGTGATTATATTACGGCAATACTCCAAGACGTGCAGATGGCAATTCTTGAAGCTGCTATCATTGAGCCTATTAAAGAACAAGTTTTTGGAGGCATTGAAAAACTTTTAGGTATTAAGCTTGGCGGCCCAAAGATTGAAGATACTATTGAGGGAAAAAGGCAAAGAGTAGTATTGACGCCAGGAGGAGCCGCTGGAGGCGCTGCTGGGGGACTAGCAGGGGCAGGGACTAAATTCTTTGATAATTTTGATACCCCATCAACTGGAATTGTAGAAAAAGTATTTGATGAAAAAGATCAGTTCTTTGCTGATGCGGAGGCAGGGTATGAAGATTCAGCAGATGCTTATCTAAACTTTGCAGACAAAGTAGATACCTCTAATCAAGGGATGCTTGGCTCCTTAGGTTCAGGACTAGAAGATTTTGGTTCAAAGGCGCTGGGTGTTTTTGGTGGGTTAGGAAAAGGTTTGTCAAGCGTTTTTGAAGGAGTGTTTGATGGTATCGGAAGCATTTTCAGCGGTATCTTTGGAGGTGCTGGAGGTGGCGGAGGCGGTGGCGGCATCTTCGGTTCATTACTGGGAGGTATTGGAAGCCTCTTCAGCGGCGGTGCAGGCGGCGGCCTATTTAGCGGTGTAGGTAACTTCTTTACTGAAGCGTTTACTCCATCTATGGCTTTTGGTGACCTCGGTATGTCAGGGCTACTTATTAACTCTGGAGGACTGGTAACTTCTCATGGAGCCCTTGGTAGATTAAGCAGTTTTAATCGTTTTGCCGCTGGAGGACTACAGAGAGATAGAGTACCTGCTCTATTAGAGCCAGGAGAGTTTGTTTTACGTAAGTCTGCAGTAGATTCAATGGGAGTACCCGCCGCTGAAATGCTTAATGCAACTGGTAAAGCAAATGCTATAAATAATAAACCAACAAAGGTTATGATTGAAAACTCAGGTTCTGATAAGGAAGCTTCTGATTCAACCTTCGATCCAGAATCCGCAGTTCTCAAGATTGTTCTAAAGGACCTAGCCACAAATGGTCCTATTAGAAAGTCAATAAGATCAAATACATAAGAGGAAATTTAAATGGCAATTTATCCAGATGATGCAACTGTATCAGCAACAGCATTCTCACAGACAGGTGTAGTAAGTTACGAATCAACTGGTTTTGATAGTACTTTTGAGCTTGCTGCTACTATTGATTTTGTTGCAGAGGCCCTTGTTACTATAGACGGTATTACACAAGATGTAAGTACCTATTACTTAGAGCCTAGAGGAAATGCTATTAGTTTTTTCTCTCCCCCTAATGCTAGCAATTTGACTATTAGAACAATTGATTTACCCCTTCGGTTTAGAACAACAAGAACTTATCCTGCTACTTTTTACGCTCACTATTCTAATACTGCGGCAACAACTATTGCCTCTAATACTTATTTGCTAAATGGAGTAACAACATCTTTTTCTTTACCTACAGGCGCTCTTGGAAGTGTAAATAGTGCTAACTCTTTACTTGTGACAATAACTGGTGTTGTTCAAGATTTTACTGCTTTTACTTATCCTAGTGCCACTTTAGGACTAAATGGTATTGATTTACCAGAGGCCCTTTCTAATTCTTCTGTTGACCCTACTTATGCTACCCAAACATTAGAGATTAGAGCTTCTGTACCAGAAGCACAGACTCTTGGCAGTTTTTCTGATATGAGAGATAGGAAACCTGATGTCGGTACTACTTCAGAAAAAGAATTTAAAACAGTAAAGTTTGAATCTCAGGCAGGGTATGAAAAAAGACGATTAATGTCACGTAGGCCAAAACGTAAATTTGGACTCTCATACACTAACGTTACTGGGGTAGAAAAACAAGCTATTGATGATTTTTATACTGCAAGAGGAGGAGAGTTTGAAACTTTCACTTTTGACTTGTCACATATTAATGAATCTGGTACAGTAAGAGTAAGATTCGATGGTAAATTAGATATTACTCACGTAGCATCTAGAGGGTCAAATCTTGTTGACAACTTCTACGTTGTTAAACTTTCATTACAGGAAGATTATAATTAATGAGTTCTAGACTTTATGACTATATATTAACAGTAGCTGACGCTTCTCCGTTTGTAAATGGTAACAACCTGATTGGAGTGACAACTAATACCTATGGTATTATTGCTAATGTTGATACCACTACTAATAATATTAAAGTCAGAGTTTCTAATACTCTTCAAGAGTATCAAATCGGAGAGTCTTTAGTTAGTAATCATGCTTTATTGTCTAACGTAGTATCTACACAAAATTTTTCTGCCGCTGCTTCTATTACACTAACTGGTGCTACAGTTCCTAGATTTGCACATGAGTTAACAATTTTTGAAAATAGAGAATATATTCACGATACTAATTGGTCTCTTAATGGAGCGGTAGTTACATTTGATGCTAATGCAATTCCGACTGGATCAATAGAAGTTAGAAGAGAAACTGGAAACTTAGCTTCTCAAAGCTTTATGGAGTCTTTTTCACATTTAGGCAATATTCAACAGTCTAGCACCACTTCTGTTACAGCTATTACCAGTAACCCTTTCATTAGAGAGACCTATAAATTACAACAAAATCCTATTGTAAGGCTCATAGATTTTTATTATCCAGGTGAGTGGTATCCTCCAAATAAAAACGGTAACCCTGCTGCAGATGGTGCAGGACTACCTTGGCCCCCTGATATTCCGTGGAGAATAGCAGAAGTTGTAGGAGATATACATTCTGATATTCAATATAATGTTACTTTTTCTGGAGAAAGCTATCTTCCTTATCCTTTAGAAGTAGATGGTATTGAAACAAGCTCAGACGGAAGAATAAATCAAATTAGTATTAAAGTTTCTAATTTTGATGGTGTTGTAACTGCGTTCGTCGAAAATCCTTCATTAGTAGGAAATGTGACCTCTAACTCTGCACAAGGTATTGTCAATGGAGAGTTAGTTTATGGATTAGATCCAAGAACTGTAGTTGGAAATGTTCATTATGATCAGACCGTAGTAGATAGTTTCTACCCAGGCCCAAATAGTGCATGGACTAAATCAGAGGCTGATAAACTAAATGAAACATTTAAACCTCTTAAATACGACTCAAGAGACTTTCTTGGGGGAGTTGTAGAAATTAAATCTACTTTTGCTAATAATCTTAGATACTGGCCGGAATATTCTGTTGTTGATTATATTAGAGGTAATACTATTGAGATGTTAAACTCAGCTCCTTATAGAGTTGGAGATACTTTACAAGCTAACTCTGATACTTCTAATACTGTTACTATTGTTGAAATTGAAGATAATGGTAGAACAGTATTCCTAAACAGTCCTTTCCCTATCTTAAGAACAGGTGATAAAGTATTTATCGTTAATGATGATTACGATCCAGAAGCCTACGTAAAAGACATTTTTAAGGTAACAGCATTAGCAGGGCTTAATGAAACTGCTGCTGAATTTTCTTTAACAAGTTGGTTACAATATTTTAAACTTAGACTTCCTAAAAGAAAATTTTATAGAAATACCTGCCAATGGGAATATAAAGGTGTAGAATGTCAGTATCCTGGCCCAGGAGGCTTACCTATACCCAACACTATTCCTGTAAAAACTTCAAATGCTAATCCTATAGATACTAATAATGATGTAGCTGTTAGTGCGGATGACGATGATTGCTCCAAGTCTTACATTGCTTGTAAAATAAGAAATAATACAGTTCATTTTGGAGGATTTCCTGGTACTGGCAGACAGCTTCCAAGGCAGTAATGACAGATTACATTAAATATTTAGGGATTAAACACGACTATCTTAATAACAATTGCATAACTTTAATAAGTGACATATACAAGAATGAACTAGATTCTGATGTGTTCGATTCTTTGTGGACTCATTTAAAAATTCCTGAAGGTAAACCTATAGACGGTAGAAAGTGGATGAAAAGAGTTAGTTTTGATTCTATAATTAACTGGGCATCTACAGTTGCTAAAAAAGTTAACTTGACAGAGTTACAAGAATATGATGTAATACTATTTAAATCAGGAAGATTAATTCCAACTCATTTTGGGTTGTACATAAGCAATAATCGCTTTATACATTTAGAAGAGTTAAGAACTAGTAAAATAGATGTTTTAAATGATTATTGGAGAGGGCAGATACATAGTACATGGAGATGGAATGGCTTAACAAATACTTAAACATACCATACAAGCATTTAGGTAATAATTTAGAAACAGGAATAGACTGTTTTAACTTAGTAGCGCAAATATACAAAGATAAACTGAATATAGAAATACCTTATACAACTTTAGATTTTTGTAATATTGTAGATGAAAATTGGTATACTAAGACTAATGACAGAGTTTTTGAAATAGCTGGTACTAAAGAGTATGGTTGGCAAAAGGTGCACTCTCCAGAACTCTATGATGTAATTACTATGAGTATCGGTAGTACTAATGTAACTAATCACTGTGCAATGTACTTAGGGAATAATAAAATTTTACATACTTTACAAAATAGCACATCACATGTAGCAGTTTACGGTAAGTATTATAAACAATATACGATGGGGGTTCACCGATGGATCGGTATGAAAAACTAATACAAAGTTTCAAAGATCACATGGAATTGACTCCGTCTGAAGAATGTTGCGGTATTATTACGAAAGATTTTGAGTATATTCCTTGTGATAATCTTAGCCCTTATCCAAAAGATAGTTTTATTTTAGACCCCAAAGCTCTGTTAAAATATGCAGATAGCTGCTGGGGTATTTTTCATAGTCATACATCTGAGCATAGTGAGATACCAAGTAATAAAGACGCAGACTCTACAATATTTAAACAATATAAATTTATTATGGGGAGTCCTAGTAATGTATTTTATGAATACTGGTTAGACGAAGAAATTAAATCATTAAGAATTAAGGCCTTTAGTGAGGAAAGTTTAATATGTTAATTACTTTAAAATTTCATCCAGCATTTTATGACATGACTGGAGGAGTTAAAGAACATACTTTTGATGTCACTTCGCTCTCTTGTATAAGAGAAGCGTTGCCTGTACTATTTCCTAAAATGAGAAGGTATATAAGACAAATTATAAGAGGCAGTGTTAAAGAAAATATGTGTTTAATTAGCGCTGAAGGTAAGATACTAACTAAACAAGAATATTATCTTGATAGAGTTAAAAGTGAAGAGTTTACTTTAGTTCCTACAATAGCTGGTGAAGGTGGTAGAGGTTTTGGACAAATTATTCTTGGTATTGCACTAATAGCCGCAGGAGTTGCGTTAGGCGGTACACCGCTTGGCGGGTTCTTAATTAAAGCCGGTATTTCAATGGCTATCGGAGGACTGATTCAAGCACTATCGCCAACCCCTAGTTTTAATAAACAATCGTCTGGAACGTCTGCGGAGGCTAGAAGAAATAACGATTTATTTGATTCTATAGAAAATACAACAAACCCAAATACTTCTATTCCATTAATTTATGGTATGACTCGTGTAGGCGGTCAGATGCTGAGCGGTCATATTGAGACTATAACTCACGGAAAAAATGATACAATATTCGTAAATGATCTGTTTACAAAAGATTTAGACGAATTTACAAGGACAGGTTAATAAATGTCGGTCGTTTATATTGATGATACAGCTGTTCCTTATATCCACGGAGGTGGCGGTGGTGGCTGCTTTGCTGAAGAAACGTTAATTGATACTGAGTTTTCTCAATTACCTATTTCTGAATTAGAAGTAGGCGATAAAGTATGGGCATACGATGAGTATGGTCGGTTATCTTTATCTTATGTCACTGAGACTTTTTATCATCCAAAAGATCAAATTTATAAAGTTATTCATGATTATGGAACTTTACACATAACAAAAAATCATTGGGTATTAAAAGAAGACGGAACCTATCAAGAATTAGGTGATTTTTCTATTGGTGATAATATCTTAACTCGTGAAGGCAAGTCTTCTAAAATTAAATCTATTGATTATTTACGAGAAGATGCAGTTTATAACTTTAAAGTCTCTCATTTCCATTCTTATATTGCTGACGGTATTAAGGTTCATAATGGTGGCGGCGGAGGCAAAGGCGGGGGCGGAGGTGGAGGAGGTGTTGAAGACCCTAACTCTTTGTTCTCTACTGATATTTTATTTTTAACAATAGGGGTTGGAGAAGGCCCTGTCTATCGTATTAATCCAAACGGGCCTCAAGACTTTGAACTTAATGAGGGTAATGTTGAAGACCTTCTAGTTGAAGGAAAAATTGATAAAGAGAAATTTTTTACTCTCTATAATACTGGTACGCTACAACAACAAAGACTTCCAGTCTTTGGTGATTTTACCTTTATTCCCCAAAGACTAAGCGCCCCTGTAGAACTTAAGTTAGGTAACGTGAGCGGAGTTCCTAGACAAGCTGTAGATTTACAAGATACTTCCGTAAACCCTCTCACTGCAATTAAATTTTACTTTGTTATTGGAGGTCTTCAAGAACAGACTGATGGGGGAGATGTTATTGGAGGGTCTTTAGGTGTTAAAGTTACTATCTTTGATAGAACAGGAATCAATATACTGGCTACACAAACCAGAACTATTTCTGGAAAAACTAACACTGATTATGCTTTTGATTTATATGTAGCTATTCCTCCTTCTGAGGTTAGTGCGTCTGGTTATAAATTTACAGTAGAAAAAACTTCTCCTGATAATGCTAGTTCTAAAATTCAAGAAATATTTTCTTTACATGGTTGGACAGAAATTATAGAGGAGGACATTGCTTATACTCGTACAGCAACTGTCGGATTTGCTCTAAAGGCTTTCGCAGAGCATAATGGCGCTCTTCCCGCTATTACTCAGTTAGTAAAAGGTTTATTAGTAAAAGTTCCTTCTAACTATAATCAACCGATTTTGGATAATGGTGATGTAGATTGGCGAGAAGTAGAAGTTTCTGCTTCTGATAGAGCAGACTTTGGTTATAGATTACAAAAAACAGGCTCTACAGTTAAAACTGACACAAATCCTGTTATTTATGATGGTCTATGGGATGGTCAGTTTGTGTACGCTTGGACACAAAATCCTTCTTGGATTATTTATGATTTACTTACAAACCAAACTTATGGACTTGGTATTCCAGAAGGTAATATTGATAAATTTTCTTTTTATGATGCCGCTGTATATAGCGACGCTTGTGACGTTACTTCTGGAGCGTTCTATGGTGTTGATGCTAACGCTGACGGAACTTTTAGATATAAGCCTAGAGGCACTAAAACTCGTGTTGAAGAAACATTAATAGGTTTAGATGTTGGAACTGCGGTAAAAGAAAGAAGATTTATTTTAGATGTTCAAATAATTGATCATAAACAAATTATTGATTTAATTAACATACTGTCTTTAACTAGTAGAGGACTGCTTTACTATACTGGTGGTAAAATATCTTTCTATCAAGATCGTCCTGATGAAATGCCTGTTGCTCTATTTACTGAAGCTAATATTATGGAAAACAGTATGTCAATTAGCGGTATAGGTGAAGAAGAACTTTTAACTGGTGTTGATATTACCTACTATGATGCCACTAACCATTACCGTAAAGATGTGCTAAGAGTTGATGATTCTAAGGCATTAAGTGAAAGAAATAATATTGAAAATGTAGCACAAGTAGATTTAGAAGGGGTTACCCGAAAGAGCCAAGCTATCAGAATGGCCCAATATCTTATTGCTGAAGCAAAATTTTCTCGAAGAAGTGTTACATTTAAAACTGGTATTGAAGCTGCAGAACTAAGACCAGGAGATTTAATCTCTGTTGCACAAAAAGCCGCATCGGTTGCTTGGGGCTTTAGTGGTATTGTTGCTCAAGATTCTGTAAATGACATCGCAAATTCTTCTATTTACCTAGAGCATGTTGGCAGCCCAAGTATTCCTACTTCTTTCTTTACTCAAAATACTCAGCCCTTAGCTCTTAGAGTAGCTAGTACTAGATCTGGATTATTAGATACTTATATATTAAGTAATACAGATTATACAATTACTCAAACTGGTAATACGTATGTTGGGGCTGATTTTATACGTGTTAAAGCAGATTTTGTATACAATCATGGCCAAAAGAATTTTATAGGATTTGGAGGAGCGTGGAGTTCCTCTCGACTACCCCAGCGCTATGACTTATGGTCTTTAGGGACTATTCAAGATCCTAACAATATTTATACTTCTTTAAATGATAAATTATTTAAAATTCAACGAGTAAGCCGTGACAACGAAGAGGTTGTAGAGCTAGAGGCAAAAGAGTATATTGCTAATGTTTATGTAGATTCTGATACTATTATTAACTATGATCCTCTATTTTATAGTGATTTATTTAACCCACTGTTACCACCTCCTGCTCCTAGTTTTGACGCTGTTCCTATATTAAAAAGAAGCTTAGACGGTTCTTTATATACTGATATCGAATTAACTATTTTTAATGATTTAGCAGGATACTCAAGTGAAGTAAAAACAGAATTTTTTCATGCTAGACCTTTACGATTAAGTACTTTGAAATCTGCTAATGCGGGAATAACTACCGGTGTTCAGACTATGGCTATTAGTAATGTTGGGGGCCTTGAAGCTGGACAAGGGGTTACTATGTTCGGTAAAAACGGCTTCAAAACTCAACTAGCTACCACTAAGGTTCTAGTTACTGATGTGGCTGTTATAGACGTTGATGAAACTAACCCCGCTGAGGCTAATGGCTTTATTAGACTGCTAGCAACAGGATTCTCTGGCATTATAGATAAAAACTTTGGATCTGATATTCATGTTCTTGAGGTTAATGATGGCGAGACTTTTGATTTTGGAAACCTAAAAGGGACCGATAGAGTAACTATTCCTTTGAACCAGAAAGTTCAGGGAGGAACAGGGGATGCTGCGGGACTACTAGGCTTTGTTGGGTCTGATACTAGAGTAGTTAATTATAGTGCTAACGTAACAAGCCTAGACCTTTCTAATAGCGCATTAAAAATTAGAAATGATCACTCTGGTTCCTTAACCCTATCCAGTCTTTTGCCTGATCCACCTTTTTATATTCAAGTTCCTCAAGTCATTGACCATAGATATTTTGCTAATAACTCTATTTATCTAACTGGTACACAAAAAGTATTTAATTTTACTAACACTGCTACAACTACTAATGTAGTAAATACGCATACTTTTAGACAGCCTTTAGGCGTCTCTTTAAGGCATTCTGCGTTAGTAGACGTTTTTATAAATGGAATCAAAGCAGAAAACTACACTCTGCAACAAGGACTAGACGGAAAAGCTAACTCTCAAGTAGATATTACCCTAAGTACTATTCCTTCTACCGACGCTAATGTAGACGTTAGAGTTAGTGCTAATGTTTATACTGTCCCTGCTATTGAGATTGGTGACAATATTTCGTGGAATGCCTCTAACATTTATGGAATAACAGATTCTACATATGATCCAACTGCTCCTTCTTACAATGCTTGGCTAACTGCAAATGGTATTTTTAGAGTTACTTTAGATGATAATATTAAAGCAAACGTAGCCATAGTTAGCGCTATCAACGTAACCCCTGATCCAGTTGGGATTGTAGGTAATGTAAATTCTACATTAAATACCTTTACTATGGATTATGATACAACCCTTTTCCATAGTAATTTAGCCTTAGCCAATACCTCTATATATGAGCTTACTGTTCCCTCTTCCTCTTTTGATGGACTATCTTTTGGAGATTCAACGACTCGTCTTGTTAGAAGAGCAGAGCCAGGAGCCCACGTATTTAAGGCTAGAAATGTTAATAGGTATGGAAGAAGAAGTCCTTTCTCTACTAAAGTAGTTCAAGTTAATACTCCTCCAATTCAAGGAGTTACTAATCTTACTATCACAGAAGAGTTATACCTAGATACTACTTTTGGAGTTGCAGTAAGAGGTACTGTATCTTTTAATCATATTACAGGGCAAGATGTTACTGACTATGAAATTTCTTATAAAGTAACTGGTCAAGCAACCGGAGAGATAACTTCCTTTAATACTGTTAAGGTTCCCGCAGTTGGAGTAGCTTCTGATGGTAAAATTAGATTTACTATTGATAACCTAGAAAGAGGGCTTCAAAGTTCTGCTAATAATATTATAGTTAGAGTAACTCCTCTTAACAAGAGTATTAGAGGCTCTACTGTCTCTAAAAGACAGTCTATCATCGGCAAAACTGCCCCTCCACAAAACGTGCTAGATTTTGCGGTAGGACAAAGCGGAGAATCATTAGTTCTCATTTGGAGATACGCTACAAAAGCTAACGGTGACAACGTTGATATTGATTTGTCCACTGTTCAAATTAGAAAGATATCTGGAGATGTTTCTTCTCTTTCTCAGACAGAACTATTAGAAAGATGGGCTAGATCAGAACCTGTATCTACTGTGGATGCTAGAACTAACCGAGTAGTTGTTGATATTGAAGTATTTGGGCAGTACACTTATTTAGTTAGAACTCTTGATACTTCTGGTAACGAAAGTACAAATGTTGTTACCGCAGCCTTTACTTCTATAGCTCAGACATTTACTAATACATTTAAAGCATATAACGAAGACGCCCCTGGCACTCCTGTAGTTGTCGGAATAACAAATGAAAACACAGGGGAAAATAACTTTGCATCTTTTTATGACTCTAATACAGGAGGTCTTTACTTCTCTAAGGCAGATAGTGATTTCGACTCTAGTATTGTAGATAATGCTAATGGCAGCTCCAATGGTTGGAGTGTGATTGCAGGGTCCCCTACAGATGTTAGGGCTACTTCTAACGCTACCTACTTTACACAAATTAGAGATCTTGGGTCTGTAGTAACTGGCTCAATTTTAATTGATATTTTAGGGCAACAATCTTTAAAATCAACGTGGGTAGACTTTGCCGAACAAATTGGCGATACAGGAATTACAGAAACTGCCCCTTCGGGTAGCTTAAGAGATGTAAACTTCTCTGGAACTCTTGGTCTTGGAAATATATTAGGGGTGTCTAATACAGGAGCCGCTGCAGTTACTTTTGATACTAATAATGGAACTCTGGTTAGCGGAGACCAGTCTGGAGGCCCTGCTAACGTCTTTGCCCTTATTACCGCCGGAAACTTTTCTGGGAATGTTAGAGAGATATCAGGAATTACTACCGCTAGCCCCGGAGTAGTAACTACTAGTAGCGATCATAACTTACCTGCCGCTGGTACTACTCGTATGATCTTACATGATATTGGTGGCATGACTGATGTAGAGGGAAAAGAGCTATACGGTAAGGTTGTAACCTCTACTACTTTTGAGTTGTATACAGATATTGCGGGTACCAGTGCGTATAACACAACATCCTTTAATACTTTCACTAGCGGTGGAGTGTTTGATTTAGGAGATTACTCTAACGCTAATGTTGTTTCTGCTATTGCAGGAACTTCTAATGCTAATACTGTTGTTCTGGGTGCTACTTACTTTGCTAACGGTCAATTAAGCTCAAGTAATGGTTATTCAAATTTAGAGCTTGCAGGGACCTCATATAAACTGGTAAACTTAAGACAATATCAAGATTTATTACCAAGCACTACCTTCTTTGGAACCCCAGGCATTGCTATTGCAAATCTTCAGTTTAGAACTTCTACTAACGACCCCTTTAATGGGGGTATTAACACTCAGAATGTTAATACTACAGTATTTAGTGCTAGCGGTGGGGACGGCTTTCAAAACTATGTTGTTGGAGCAAGATCATTTAGATATTTACAGTTTAAATATCAAGTAACAAACTCTAATCCAGCAGAAGTCGAATTTATCCTAGACAAATTTAGGTATAGAGTTGCACTAGATGATAGACCCTATAGCGACACAGTTGCGATGGATAATGAAATAGTATTTGTTGATTATCAACTTATGGAATATAAGCAGGTTCCTAAAGTAACAGGAACTACAGTAATTCAGAGTTCAAATAACCACCCTCTAGCTCAGCCACAAATAATCGTTCTTGATAGAGGGTTAACAGGAGCTAACATTTCAGTTTATTTTGCGAATGGAGTTTCCTCTCATAATGTAGGGGCCACTTCCACAGTCGTAGATTTTGCAGTCACAGGAGTATAAAAAATGGCATTATCAGATTCTAATACATATGTTTTACCATCGCAGTCTATTGCGGTGGCAATTTCTCGTTCACAGTTTAATAGCTCACTAAGAGCTGTTTTACAAAATTTTTACAGCCCTGCCACTCCTGATGCTGATAACTTTGTCCAAGAAGGCGCATCTCTTTCTGCTACTGGGTACGACGGGGCTTTGTACCGTGATTCCACAACTGGAGTTCTATATATTCATGACACAAATGTCACACCAGGATCAGGCAGAACAAATAATCCGCAAGGAGGATTTTGGACTCGTTATGGTATTGCTTGGAGACAGCAGGGTAGTTTAGCCGCTGCCGCAACTAATATTAGTGACTTTGATGTTGGAGAGGCTTTTGTTGTAGTTAAAGATACTGCGGGTTCGTCTAATAATAGAATGTACCTACGAGTTGCTACTTCTGGCACTTTTAATACTGACTTTATAGATGTCGGAACCCCTTTTCCAGGTTCTATCTCAACATCTATTATACAAGATGGGGCTATAACTGGCGCAAAACTGGCACCTACTATGAACGCTCCTTCTGTTAGAACGCTAACACCAAGATTTGTTATTAATTCTTTAGCTAATAATCAAACTACAGCCACTACAGCGGGTCTAGAGGTAACATCAACCACTAGTCTTGACTTAGCTATTGGTTTTAATAACTCCGCTGATGGAAAACTTAACACATTAAAACAGATACCGGGTAATACTCCTACTACAAGAGGACTTGGGGTATATACTACAGCTAATGCTCTTGCTCCAATTCGTGCGAACTTGGTAATGCAAAGTGAGATATTTGGTAGCACTTCTGAAACAGCTGCTGTTCTTATACCAGCAGGCATAGTAGTAGCTTGGGCAGGTTCTTCAGCCCCAGATGGCTGGTTAGAATGTAATGGCGCAGCAATAAGTAGAACAACATATGCTACATTGTTTGCTATTGCAGGTACTGCTTTTGGCCCAGGGAATGGCTCTACTACTTTCAATATTCCAGATGTTAGAGGTAGAGCTATCTATGGAACTTCAACTGCTATTACCAGAGGCGTCTCTTCTACCGCTGCATCATCTGGGATTACAAAAAGTGGTACTACGGGCGCTGGAGGGTCTGCCTCTCATACTTTAACTACTACTAGCGTTAATTCTACAAGTGATAAAGACGTAGCAGCTACAGTAGACGTAGTTACAGCAGTAGCAGCCCATCCAACACACACTCATAGTTTTAGTGTAGAATATCCTGGAATTTCTATGATGTATATAATTAAAACCTAAAAAGGAGACAGCAATGTTCAATATTAAATTTAATGCTCTTGACATAGACGGAAAAATAGTCTATTGTTATAGCAGAAATCCAGAAGATGGAAAAAAAGTTCCTGCGGTTGAAAGGACTTTTCCTTATGAGGCATTTGTAGAGTTAGTTCCCGAACTAGCGGAAATGTTAGAAGGAGATGTATATTCTATTTATTTACAAGATGATTTTTCAGAGTGGAAATCTTTAGATGGTACAGAAGGTAGATTATCTGAAGAACAAGTTGACTTTATCAAAAACTTAATTATCAGAGCTTGTACAAACCTAGAATTTGATGATTTATTAAGACCGCCTTCTATTGACGATCAGATTGATGAATTTATAAAAGAATTTTTTGAAGAAGAAGATGACCCAGTAGAGCAAAAAGATTTCTTAGCGGACTTCTTTAAAGAATTAGAAGAAGAGGAAAAATAACTAATAGGAGTTATAAGTAATGGCCCTTACACAAATAACCAGTCAAGTAATAGCTTCTAACACTTTAATAGCAGATTTAATTGCTGATAATTCGTTAGAAACAAGACACTATTCTACTGAATCTATTACTGCAGATAAGCTAGCAGCAAATGTTGCTACTGCGGGACCGATTACGCTTGCTTTTCAGGCTAATGATTTTGCTACTTATCTTACCGCTAGAGGAGGGATTGTAGGGGCTAATACTTCTATAACAAATCTTGTAACTGGGCTAGATGGTTCTAATACTCGTTTAGCATCTGAAGAAGGTAACGTAATACTTTTACAGTTAGGTGCTTCTTCAGAGCGTAGTAACGTTGATTCTTTCACAAATAGTACTGATAACGTTGAGTTGGGCGCTGGTATTTTCCATTTAGATAAAAATAACAGATCACTAGGTTTAAGTAACACCGATCCTGGTGTTAGTAACATGGTATTTGGAACTCCTGCTAATATTACTATTAACTACGGTGCTACTCCTCAAATTATTATCAATAATCCTTCTCTAACTACCAGTTTTACTCTTGATGTATTTGGAACCGCTAATACTGGGGCTCTGACCGCTACGTCTGTTAGCTCTGCGGGAGTAGGACTAAGAGCTAATGATCATGCTACTTATTTAACCGCTAAAGGCGGTATTGACGGGGCTAATACAGCTATCAGTAATATAACAGACGGATCAACGGCATTTACTGACGCTGTTACTATGAATGATGATTTAACAATTTTAGGTAACTTAACTGTCGCTGGTTCCTACGCTAATCTCGCTGTTCAAGATTCTTTTACAGATGATAGAATCATCTTCCTAGCTAATAACTTTACAGGGTCTCCCTCTCTTGACGCAGGCCTATTAATCAATAGAGGGTCTTCTGGTAATTTATTTATTGGATTTGACGAAAGCGAAGATTACTTTATATCCGCACTTAATAATGATCCTCCTACTAATACAGCAATTTCTATTGCCTCTGTTGCTAATTTTAGAACAAATTTAGTTAGATCGGCAGACGGCAGTGCTAGCACCCCTGCTTATTCTAACTATGGCGATGAAAACACAGGTATGTATTTCTCAGGAGCGGACACTCTTAATTTTGCTACTGCAGGAGTTTCAAGACTACAAATTAGTTCTACTGGTGTAATTACTACTGCAGGTAGTGTAGAAACAACTGGCAGTCTCAGTGCTACTGTAGATACAGTAGCTACAAACGCTGCTATAGCTGCAACGGTATTTTCTGGTGG
>Ga0055584_100002272_pt1 | contig 19023 bp, 16 predicted proteins | sample OSDHelmetaG_FD_58716 | JGI IMG/M metagenome (GOLD analysis project Ga0055584, IMG submission 58716) | Pelagic marine sediment microbial communities from the LTER site Helgoland, North Sea, for post-phytoplankton bloom and carbon turnover... | ecosystem: Environmental > Aquatic > Marine >... | reverse complement strand
AGCTCAGTTGGTAGAGCAACGGACTTTTAATCCGTAGGTCCAGGGTTCGAGCCCCTGCGCTCTCATTTTTTTTTGGCCTTTGCCCCGCTTTTGATGCGAAACCATGAGCGCATCCCAAACACCTCTCCCACATCCCTACCGCCGAAATCTTCCGTGGCTAGGGTTCCAAGTGCTGTTGAAACTGGCATTTGCAATACTGTTCCGCTATCGAGCCAAGCACTGCGAGCGAATCCCCGAGACAACCGGTGGTTTGGTTCTCAGCAATCATCAATCGTTTCTCGATCCCCTTCTCATCGGGCTACCTCTCCACCGCCCGGTCAGCTACATCGCTCGGGAAAACCTCTTTCGGATCCCGGTTCTTGGCACCATTCTGCGAAATACCTATGTGATGCCGATCAACCGCGACTCCGCTGGAACAGAAAGTGTGCGTGAAGCGGTTCGCCGCATGGATGCCGGATTCCTCGTCGGTGTCTTCCCCGAGGGAACGCGATCTGCCGATGGGAAACTGGGAGAGATAAAACCCGGCTTCGTGGCATTGGCGCGGCGTGCCAAACAGCCAATTTACCCGGTCGGAATTGCCGGTGCTGACCGCGCGATGCCGAAAGGGGGATTAAAAATTTACCCGAAAAAAATTCGAGTCATTTTCGGAGAACCGATCCCCGCTGACGAAGTTGTGCGTTTGTCAAAAAAAGGAAACGAAGAAGAGTTCTTAAATGTGATACACGATCGGTTGCAGGAGTGTCTCGACGAAGCGAATGCCTGGTACGATTCCTGAGACGCGAACTATTCGACAGAGGTCGGCAACGCGGTCGGGTCTTTTCGTCCCAAGGGGCCACTGTCTGAAAGTGCCAGTGAATGTCTCAAGTTGTTGGCAGACTGCTGCATGCTTTTGAGCGAATCTCGATCATGTTCGATTAAATGAACTGCGTCTTCGAGTGCCGGAAAAAGCCCCCCTTCAAATCGGCTTTCCGCCAAATCTTGTGCGAGTGCCTCAATTTTCTGATCGAGTCCACGTCGGCACTTGCGAATGTACATCAACATCAACAATCCCGACCAGAGCAATAGAAAGATTCCTGCCGGGATATAGAAATCGACCGTATAAAGTTCCTTCTCGCCCAAATAAAACGAATCGTAGAAGAAGTTTTTCCCAATCGCGTACAGCAAAAATGCGGGGTACGAAAGAAACAACAACTCGTAGACGGTGCGAGTGAACCCACCCGTATGCCGACGGGCTTGTTGTTCGATGACGTTATCAATCTTACGTCCTGCTTCTCCCAGAAACGAATCCTGAACTTTCGCGGCTGTTTTTCGCATCGAATCCATTGTGGTCTGCATCAAGTCATCATCGACAATGTCCGCAGAGCGAGCATAACCGCGAATGATCATCTGCGCTTCGCGAAGTTCATCATCATTCATGCCGAATGATGAAACACGTTCCAGCCGCTCCTCCGCATCATTGGCCTGAAAATGAGAGCGTAAGCGTCGAGCTCCTTCCATCGCCCCGATGACGGCCATCTGGACGGGAGTCCGAGCACGAAAGAAACTGAAGGAAGCAATGAAGCTTCCCAAACCGTTGTAAAAGCGAAGGACCGAGGAAAAGGGACTGAATCCCCAAACTTCGGTCACACGAGAGAGCAGGCGTCGTTCCCACAAATTGGAACTGACTTCCAGCTCTTGCTTCAATATTTCGGACATCGAGCCGCATAAACGATGTTTTTGTTCTTCGAGAGCCGACTTCAACTCTTCGATTTCAGGCCAACCGCCGTCCACTTTTTGTACACACAGTTCCAAAGTTTCTAATGCCAAATCGAGGAGATTGGCTCGACGGATCTGAACTCGTTGAGAAGAAATCATCCGCCCGGTTAGCATATCTTGCAGTCGAGCGAACTCTCCCGAGGGGCGTTGACTGGCTTGTTGTTCCTGCAGAGCACGCAGAGAATCGACAAAGAACAGCTCCGGCACTTCATATTGTTCCGCAAGTTGTTTGGCCCAGTCTTGTCGTATGTCGTCGTCAACATCGGCATGAGATTGAACAAACAATAAGCGACAACCCGCCGCAGCCCGTGCTAATTCATCGGTCACCACTGCGTCGCGATATTTTTGTTGCGTAGAAACAATAATCAACACATCGCACAACGGTAAAACGCGATGCAGAAAATCGAGGTTACTGCCAGCAGTTTCGAGTTCGGGTGTGTCCATGTCGGGACAATCGACAATGACAATATCCCGCAGTAACGGTGACTCCACCACATGTAACTCAAACTCGTCTAAAGGAAGTCCGAGCGTTTCTGGTTCGCTCTGCGGATGAATGAGTAAGAGTGGTTTCGTCGTCGTCGGTCGTTGCTTTCCCGTCCGACTGATTTCCTGACCGATGAGAGCATTGACGAGCGAGCTTTTGCCTGTTCCTGTTCCTCCGAATGTGGCGATGACGAGTGGAGTTTCGAGCCGAATTCTCAGGTTATCAACACGTTTGAGTAATCGGTTGAGGAGTGAGCGACATTGTCGAGTCGCTCCCCAAGGAACATCCTGCTCGGTCCAGCGGGAAATGCGCGTCACTAACTCATCGATTTCCGCCAGCATCTGTAACTGAACTAATTCGGGATTATTGCTCATGAGATTCTCAGAGTGTTGACGGACGGCGTTTGGTTATTCGGTCCTTGAAGTGCTGCTAGTCTGGACTTCCAGAGATTCAATCGTTGTTTGTAGTTTTCGAGTCAGCTCATTCACCGCTTTGAACTCTTGAGACTCACACATCCCTGCACCGGTTTGCAGATCCTCGAGGAAGCTGCCCCACAGATTGTCTTGCAACTGTTCGAGTAACCATGTCACACGACGCGCCACGAAAATCGCATGCAACGCACGAAAGCGTGCTTCGAGATTGGCTGATAACGAAGAAGCGCCCGAACTGACAGCCGTTTCACCAACCGCGGCGGCCGCTGTTCCACCCACAACATCACCCGCCACATGGACGACAGATCCGAGGGCCGAGTGAGCTGCAACTTGTGCGGCGGCATCACCGGCGGGACCGAAGCCAACCATAAACAAAGCGACGCTTGTCGCTGGACGAACGGCGGCACTGATCTGATCGATTCGCTTGAAAAACTGATATGACTGAGGGCTATCCTGTTGGAACTTTTTCATTTCTGCTGCAACGGTTTCGCGAAGTTCCTGTTCGAGATCCAACGCGGTGTGTGCGTTTTCCAGGAGTCGGAACAACTCCGAGCGAGATTTTCCATTTAACAATTGCTTCAGACGTTCGGAGAGAACTTTATTATCAGTATCCGACATGAACTCCAGGCGATCAAAAATACGTTTGACGGTTTCCAGAATTGCCGACCACTCTTTTTGACGGTAAATCTCGATCGGTGCCTCTTGTGGCCCCGAAAAGCTTTCTTTCGCTTTCCTGTAAGGCCACATGACTCCTCTACCGATGCCGTTATAAAAATCGTGCACTGACCGAGACCAACCTTCTCGCTGGTCACGCCACCACTGACGAATCAGATCGACGACCAGAGAGTTCGGGGCTGCCGGCCAATGATCTGACCCTGCGAGCTGGTCATCTCCCAGATGCGCGGTCGCCGATTGATAAACTCCCGAACGCTGACGGATTTCGTTCAACCATGCGGGAATACCAAGTTCATTATCCATGAGAGACCGCAAAGAACCGCGCAACGAACGAAGTTTGATATCGGCAAAATGCAGTTGAGACAAATCTTCCAACAGGCTGTGAGCCTGATTATTGTCTTCCTCAGGTTGAGAAGGCCATGACCGTTGATAGAACGGTAATCGATTTTCTTGAGCGGCCTGTTTGTCTCGGGGAGCAAGATAGACAAACTCGGGTAAGATGTCGGTCTCGCTACAGAATTTCTCCAGCCACAACGGCCAGTATTCTTCGTCATCGGGCAGATCACATTGGTTGAAGACAACCAGAATCGCTTTATCCTCGGCAGCCGCTTTGCGAAAGAACTTTTTGACGGCAGCGTCGTTATATTTCTGCTGTGTTAACACGGCAATCAGCACATCCGACGCACGGCGAATCATGTCGGCACGATCCCAGTTGACCGGTGCATCGCTATCGACATCGGGTGTGTCCAAGATTAAAAGATTTTCGGGCGTCTCTTGGCTGATCTTCCAAAACAGGTAATGGTCGTCGGACTCCATGATCGCTTTGGAGGCATCGCTCCACGACTCCAGCTTGAAGTCGCTAAAAATCTGACTCAGCTCGAATTCTTCGCTGAATCCAGGCGGGACAAGGCAAGTCGCGTGCTTGGTCCCGGACGCCAAGGGACAGACTTCACTCGCCGAAAAACCGGCCAGATGATTGAAAATTACACTCTTACCAATATTGGTTCCACCGACGACTGCGGCTATTAGAAAAGAATTCTCGCCCAGTTGTGGCAGCAACTTTTGTCGGAGCGTTTCATGCCATTCGTGAGTTTTTAAGTCTTGAAGCTTGAGCAGCGACGCACTTTGGTCGAGCGTCTGAATGGCATCGGCCAGTTGACGGACGACGGTCGATGATTCTTGAAACAGTTCGTTCATGGAGTCGAAGCTTCAGTCACTTAAAAGAAACACGCAATGACCAGGTTGCCCCTACCGGGACTCTCGAAAAAGTATAACAGATGCCCGCCCCGCGAATAGAGAACGGTGAGAGTCCTGTCGGGGATCTTTGCAACTTCTAAATGATTGCAGAGAATACGGTTACGCTTCCTGAATTCGTCCCCAGGCATGCTGGGCCGATTCGACAAAAACGCAATTCTCAGCGGCATCGATCAATCTCTCGGCCTCTGTTGGAGATTCCAGCGCGACCAGGTGTAACTCTTCGACTTCTTCTGAAGGTAATTGACTGAGCAGATAGATCGAAGCATGTTCGAGAGCATCGAGCAATTCAATCGCCTCGGCCTGATCATCGGGGGCGATTTGACGTAGCGGCTCATAACAATCCCGTGGTTCGTGAGCTTTCTTCAACAGAGAGATCCCGGTCCCTGGTTTTTCTCGTAAATCGGTGAGTAGGACAATCTTTCCTTCTCTTCTCACAAGTTGCCGTGCCGTGGAAATCGCCGAGACAACTTGCCGCCAGGTGTGTCCTCCTGCATCAATATCGACACTGGCGATCACCATCTCGGGACGTTCATCAATCTTGATCATCCAGTGATCTTCGAGCCATTGCGTCATCGCCGAATAGACGGATTCAATCTCACCCGTTTCGATATGAGCAAACTGCCCATCTCGGGAGGCGACCACCTGGACTGTGAACTGAGTTCCGAGAAGCCACGCGGCTTCGTTGTTGAGATCGCGCAGAGGGCGATGATCTTCGGGAGCCAATTCTCGATGCCCGACACCTTGGGACTTTTTGATCGCCTCGGTATTCGACAGGCCCGGATAAAGGACGCTGGTTGTGCCGCGATACCCCAGACGACGATCAAACGCGGTTTGACCGATCATGACCACAACATCGGCTTCTGTGACTTCTCGAGAGAGATAAAGCCGTTCCCCAGCTGCGGTGGAAGCCAAATAGGCACATGCAGACTCGTCATCAGGATTATGAACCGACCAACGAATTTTTGTTTGGATCTCTTTGGGCAGATCGGCTCGTGGATCGTATTGCTCTCCCGATCCGAGGTCGCACGGCTGGACAATCACGATATTTTGAGGATCCACCTGCGATTTTGATAATTCCTCCCAGACACCGGCAATCAGCAACGAGGCTCCGGGGGTATCTGTGTCGAGAATGATGGCAACATGATCGTCATTAAGAATTGCCTGATATAAACTGGGAAAATCTCGCGGATGATCGAAGGCTTTTTTGATCGCATCGAGCGGGTTTTCCAGTGGTTTTGGCGCATGGAAGCTCCCCAGCAATTTTTCTGGTTCAACCGAACAGGAAAATTGCCGCTGCAAACCATATTTGAGTTTGAGCAGACTGGAGGAATTCATGATCCTCATTCCTTTTTCAGATCGAGGTGAGAAACCATTTTCGCACCCCACTCGACTCGTTACCATTGTTGGAACAGTCGGGATGCTGGTCAACCGCAGCGATGATCTCGAACTGGCAATTCCCGAATACACCCCATCGAATCCGAAATATCCCGTGTCTCCCGCTCCCAAAACTGAACCCAACGAAGACGACGAGCTGATGATTCAGCTTCAAAGTGGAGATCAAACCGCTTTTGAAACGCTGGTCGATAAGTATCGCGCTCCTCTTGAAGGTTTTTTTCACAAAAACCTCAGGGATCGGCAACTGGCTGAAGACTTGACCCAGGAAACATTACTGAAAGTCTATAATGTGGCATGGGACTACCTGCCATTGGGACGTTTTCGGGGCTGGATGTACCGGATTGCCAAGAATCTGATGATCGACAAAATTCGTCGCCGAACGAATGATGTCCTGATTCTTGCTCGAAAAACACGTCCCACCGATGAAGAGTTGGATCCTTTGAACTGGATTGCCGGAGACCGATTGCTGCCCGAAGAAGTTGCCAGCCATCAGGAATTGGCCAATACGGTCGATGAGCTGTTACTCGAGATCCCCGAGGAACAACGATTGACGTTCACGCTGCATCATTATTCGGGACTCTCCCTGCCGGAAGTGGCCGAGATTATGGAATCCAATCTCCCCACGACAAAAAGTCGTCTGCGACTCGCCCGCGAAAAGTTATCGGCACAGTTAAACGCAAGAGGCGTTCATCTCGAATTGGAGCAGCTTGATGAGAACTGACGCAGGAAATCATAAAAATTTGAGAAACTCTCGAAGAACCTCTGATCCTGATTCCACCCCGCTCGTTCATGAGTTTTGTAGCCTACCTGATTACGGAGCCATCCGATGAGTTATTTTAGTCGTCTTACCGACATTGTGACCTGCAACCTTTCCGAAATTCTCGCCCAGGAAGAAAATCCTGAGGAAGCCATCGAGCAGATCATCTTTGAAATACAAGAGGGTGTCGCGGGAGCACTGCGCAGCCTCAAAACTGCGGGCACCAACGCTGACCGCCTGGAGCGCGAAATTGAAGTCCACATCGAGCAGGGTGAAAAGCTCGCGCAACAGGCCATCTCGGCGATTGAAAGCGATCAGGAGGACGAAGCTCGTCAGTTACTGGTTCGCAAGACCGAACAACTCGACCTCGTGGCAGGGCTCAAGCAGCAACTTTCTTCTGCCAATAATCTGGTCCAGCACCTCACGACCACTCATCGAGCCCTCGAAGCGCGACTTCACGATGCTCAACGGAAAAAACAGGACTTGCTGAATGGAGTCATCGGCAGCGATGACGATACAAAAACCGCAACGTCTGAACATGAAACGGTTGAGCCAGACCGGAATCAATTGATTGAAGATGAACTCGCCGCTTTGAAGAAGCAATTGGGAAAAGAGTAATCACAGTTCCTTACTCGCCGTCGAATTGTTTGTCGGCAGGGATCAGATTCTCCCGTGCAGGCCCGATTCTCAGATTTCGGTATTTCACGACCGAACTGTGATTTTGTAATCCCAGATATCCTTCGACTTTTCGTAAGCCAAGCAGTGGATGAGTGTCTGAATTGATGTGGACAACGACAACTCCATTGTGAATCGTGGTGACCTGCTGTCCCCGACAATTGATCTCGAGTGTATTCCACTCGCCGGGAGGTTTGCACACACGAGGATCAGCGCCCACGATGTCATAGACCGAAGCGCTATATTGATACGGCTTCAGTGTTCGATATTTGGCCGCCGAGTCTTCCAGAACTTGCACTTCAAAACCTGCTTCGGGTTGAGAATCATTCTCGCGATGGTGGAGACCGTCCTTGGGCACGCGAACATAAATCCCGGAATTCCCTCCCTCTTGGAGTTGATAGTCAAATCGAAAGTTGAAGTCGCCATAACTCTTCTCGCTTCGCAACCAGGTCCCCCCCTTTTCTCCGCTACAAACAATCTGGCCCTCCTCGACGGACCAACAGGAATCCGCCTGAGCTTTCGCCCCTTCCCATCCAGTAAGTGTTTGACCATCAAACAAAGATTGGCTGTCGTATTCTGTGACATGGATATTACGGAATTCAAATTGTCCCCCCAAAGGGACTTCAATCTGTAATCCCAAGAATCCCGTACGGACTTCAACACCTTTGAGGTCATAGGCAAGCTGGTCATTGAACTTCAGAGAGGCACGATCGCCACGAACCGTTAAATCGAACGAGTTCCATTCGCCCGCAGGCTTGGCCATTCCCCGACATTTCCCGTCCTTGAGTCCGATGAGCGTCCCTTCTTGCCCTTCGAGCAGGTTGACTTGATATGCGGGTTTCGGGAACGGTTTTCCTTGATTGGCGGCACGGAAGAAAATTCCCGCGTCGAATTTGGTCGGCTTGAGAGTCCGCCACTCCAATTGCAAACGGAAATCCTGAAACTGATGATGAGTTCGCAACCACCCGTTTCCAGAGAGAAATTTCAGAGTCCCTTCCTTGGTCACTTCCGCCTGTGCCTCATTTTCGATGGTCCAACCGTTGAGCGTCTTGCCATCGAAGAGAGGGTAGGAAAAATCTCCGGCCATAGCGACCATCGTAGAAGTCGCAAACAACGTGCAAACCAACAGACAAAGACGAAGCATTTCTGACTCCAGAAAAAAGATCACGAAACGAATTGATCGCGTTCTCAGTTTACTCGGAATCGAATCCGATCTGCACACGTTTTCTTAAGAATCCAGAGTCTAGCTGGTATGACGTTCTTCACCCGGTTCGAGGCATCGGTATCCCGTCATGTCTTCTCCACCGAGCCGTCCCACTTCGTTCATGATTTCCAGAGTTACTTCCGCGGAAAGTTCGAAGTTCTTTTTCTGAGAATAATATTTTTCAAACGTCATCGGTTCGCCATAAGACATTCGTACCGGCTGAAAATTGAAAAAGGGCTGCACCATTGTGTGGCCAACGGGCGCATTATGAATGAAAACGGGATACACCGGGCATTTGGCTGTCAAAGCGAGCCAACCGACTCCGGGATCTGCCGGCAATAGGCTCTTTCCCAGATTGATCCCGGCCTCCGGGAAAATCCCGATCAGATTCCCATCTTTAAGTGCGCGGACGGCCTGTTTGATGGGCCCCATGTCTTTCCCGCTGCGCGAAACAGGGATCACATTCATCGAGCGACAAATTTTCGAGACAAAAGGATGAATGTCGTAATAAGTGTCGACCATCAAAAAGCGAATGACTCGGAAGATTCCCTGAGGGTCCTCGTTAACATGAATATTGTAAGACAGAAACATGGGGTCGAGAGGACTGCGGTGATTGGCGACAATGATGGCGGGCCCACTGGCGGGAAACGGGCAGCGCCGATTTGTTCTCAATCGAAAACAAACCCCCGCATAGAGACGCACGGCCATATAAAGAAAATAGACAAACATTCCTCCATCGAAACGTCGAATATCTCTCGCCATGAGTACCAACCACCCCAGCAATAAGATCGTCACGATCAAAGCGGCAGTTTGGTTCGGTGTCATCAGTCAACTCAATATTTCGGGGAGACTCAAAAAGATGTCGTTCAATGTTAGACTTCGCTATCATAGACTAACAATATGGGGGTCATAGGCAATCCTGATAGTGGGGTCAACGCCGATCCCTCTCCCTGATCCCCTGAATCAAATATGTTCCAGAAATTTCGTGAAAACCTGATCGATGAAGCCGTTTCGGGACTTCTGTTGCAAAATATTTTTCGGTATCGAAATCACCCACCCGCTTATCTCGATCAGGCAGAACTTTCCCCGGATGTGCTGTCGGGTGACCGCGAAAAATTCTTTTATTCCGTTCGACCACAAGTTGCTGTCGAGCCGTATGGAACTCCGGTAAAACTGTCGGAAAATTTGACGAGACATGATTTTCATTTTGCGAGCGAAGTCCAAACACCATTCGCAGAAACCAATCGCGTGATCTATTCACGCTGGTCGGATCCCCATCGTCCGAATCAGAGAGTCATTGTGGGGGTGGACGGAATTGTTCAAATGAGAGATTCCTGGTTCCGAACTCTGGCGGAAAAAACGGTGCCGGCGGGCTGGGACGTCGTCATGATGGATGCTCCCTTCAATCATCGGAGAACCCCAATCGGTTACCGTCCAGGGCAGTTAATCTTGAATGGGAACTTTTACCACCTGTTGAATGTGGGTCGGCAATCGATTCTCGATCTCAGGTCGCTTGTTGAGTTCTTTCAGAAAGATCAATTGGAAGTTGGACTTCTCGGAGTCAGTTTGGGTGGTTGGATGGTCACTACTCTCTCGCAAATCATGCAGTCAATAAAATTTCTCCATGCGGTTACACCACCCTTAGAGATGAGTTGGATGCTCAGAGAAGGAGGAGCCATTGTTCGTGCCGCGTGGAACGGACTTGCTCAAGACGACTTGGAGTGGGACCAGATACAAAATTATATGCGGCCTCTATCGCCCTACCATTATCGACCAAACATCGAAGCCGAGAATCTTTGTTTTTACACCGCCGCTTACGACCGATTTGTATCGACATCGCGGATCGAGCAATATTCAAAGCTCATTGGGGCTCGACTAGAGCAATGGCCCTGTGGACACATCAGGGCAACGTGTCGTCGTGAGATGGCGACTAAAATTGGGCAACAGATCTGTGATCAATTCGCTGTGAATTAGAGCGAGGTTGTCACAATAGTCCCGATCAATGATTGACCTGGAATCGTCCAAATTCGAACAAGTCCATCGCTCGATGTCGTATATAACAGGTTGCCGTCGAGAGAAAAGCGGGCTCCGGTCCCCGTCCCCATATCCTGATCCATTAACCAGACCTCTGGCTCACCAGTTTCCATATCTCTCACGGTAATTGTATTTGCGTCCGCATGGCACACAAAGGTTTTTTCATCACGCGAAATTTCGACACTACGAACACAAGGTAAACTGGCTCGCTGCTCCCATTTGACTTGTTGAGTTTCCAGATCCCAACAAGTGAGTTTGCTGTCAAAGGACGAGGTCAACAGATAGCGTCCGTCCGAGGTGACGACCATTTCGCGAGCAATTGATTGATTAATTCGCCAATCTCTTTTTTTGCGAAGTGGCCTCTCGGCATTGTTTGATTCTCGAAAGACCCAGCGTTCCAGGCCATTCTCAAAACTAATCAACAAACTCGAAGAAGTATCAAATAACACAGAAAATGCCGTCGTGTTCTTCCCACGAATGATGCTGACAGTCTGTAATGTTTGAGTGTCCCAGACGAGCACCGTTCCAACGTCCATCGCAGCAGCCAGTAATCTCCCATCGGGACTGAACGCCATCGACTCAATGATTCGCGTACTCGGTTCGAGCAATAAGATTGGTTCTTTCATCGAGTCCAGATCTTGCAAACAAAGCTCACCCGTCGAAAATGTCGCAACGAGTTTGTTTTCCACCGGAGAGATCTTCATCCCTTCGCAAGATTTTCCGGGAAAAAGATCGGTCACTGATCCAAGACTCTCTTTCTCGGTCACCAAATTCTGCTGAAATACTTTCCCCTGATGATCGCGGTAGAGCAATGCGCTTCCAAAGGGAGAGATCACAAGGTCATAAATTGGGTTGCGCAGTTGTGAGATATCTTGGTCTTTCGACTGGAAAATATCTTCTATCTGCGAAAGGTCAGAGCTCGCAGCAGAAATCTTCTTCCAATAGAAACCACAACCAGTCACCAGAACGACGACCATGATGATCAAGGGAAGACTTGAAAATCGTGGAGTCCTTGTGGAACTTTTGATCGATTCCGTCTGCACGATCGGCGCAGTGAATGCGTAAAATTCATCGGTTTTCATCGCGGGCTTGCCAATATTTGGGAAAAGGCGGTGGGAATGCCCTCAAGGTGGGTCCTTACAGTTTAACACGCCTCATGAGAGAAAGATTCGCGTGTTTTATTGAGAAATCGGACTTTTGGAGATTTTTCTGAACGGGATCTCCAAATCCCAAGAGCCAGCTACTGAAATTGCCAGATCAAAGTCACAACACCGAACAGCAGACACCAAACGCCAAAAAGTCGTAATTTCCCCTGTTTGAGAATTTTGAGCAATCCAAAGAGCGACAGGAATCCGACAACAGCAGCAACAAGGGCACCCGTCCCCAGCATGATAATGGGTGTTTGCAACGGCTCCCCACCTATCACAGAAACCAATTCCAGGACAGCCGCCCCTGATAATGCCGGGATCGCCAACAGAAAAGAGTACGCAGCCGCCTCGGCACGATTCAACCCCGCCCCTAACCCGGCGGCGATGGTTGCTCCGCTACGAGAGATCCCGGGAAGCACGGCCACAGCCTGAGCACAACCAATTCCCAGTGCGGCTTTCCAGGAAAGTTGACCACATAAAACTTCTCCCGAATTGTGTCGGTCGCACCAGAACAACATCAAGCCAGTGAGCGGAAGACAGAAGCCTGCAATCAAAGGCGATTCCAACCAGGTTTCCAGGAACAGCTTAACTCCCAGCCCAACAATCACTGCGGGAACTGTCCCCACAATAACGAGTCCCAAGAGGCGACGATCTTTGGTGAGTATTTCAAAGATACGCCTGCGATAGACGACAAGAATGGCTACTAGAGTTCCCGCATGCAGCACGATATTCAGATCGCTAACATCAGACGAGATGCCCAGCCAGCTCTCGAAAACGACCAGATGACCGGACGAACTGATCGGTAAAAATTCCGCCACTCCCTGCACGACTGAGAGCAGTAATAGTTCCCACCAGGTGATCATGCCAATTTCCCATCACCCCAATTTAAAGGGCCAGACAAATGGAATAATGGCCATGCTGATTGCGAACACAATCAAACTTAAGGGACCGCCCAGTCTCAGATAATCAGACGATTTGTATCCTCCTGGACCAAACACCATCAGATTGGTCTGATAGCCAACCGGAGTCGCAAAACTGGCAGCCGCCGCGATTGTGATCCCCACCAATAAAGGCATGGGGTCAATCGAAAGTTGCTCGGCAGTCGAGAACACAATCGGCAACATCAAAACAGCCGCCGCTTTGGCAGTAATAAGATTTGTGAGTACCATCACGGTGGCATACAAAACGCCAAGAATCAAATAAGGATTTGTTCCCGCGAGACTAATCACTCCATTGGCGAGCAGAAGATCGGTTCCACTTGACGACATCGCTTCTCCGATGCCTAGCCCAGCCCCAATCACGAGGAGCACGCCCCAATCAACGGAACGCCGGGCTTCGATCCCTTTGCAGCATCCTGAAAGAACCATCATCGATGCTGCCACGAGAGAGGCTTTGAGCATATCCAACAAACCGGTCGCCACCACAATCACCATGGCCAACAAGACTAATTGTGAAAACCAAGCGAGTTCGTGTCGGGGAGGTGTGTAGCCTTCGACACGACTCACGAGAAAGAAATCTCGCGAGTTTCGATGCACCTCCAGAAATGATTCGTGCGTCTCCAACAACAGAGTGTCGCCGGGTTGAAGTTGGATGTCGCCGATTTTTACATTCAATCGTTCGCCGTTACGCGCCACGGCAATGACGGCCGCATTGTAGCGAGAGCGAAACTTTGACTCGCGAATGGTTTGTTTCTGATTGGGAAAACTGTCTGAGACAACTGCTTCGATAAGCACCCGGTCGCTGCGTGGACTATCCAGTTTGAAGACTTGATTCGTGGCGGGAGACAATCCGGCAATTTTTTGTAAGTCGACAATCGACTCCACAATCCCGACAAAAATCAAACGATCTCCCGCTTCCATCCTCGCATCAGAACTGACTGCTGGCAAAATATGACCGTCTCGATCGATTTCCATCAGGTAAAGAGAGGGCAAATGTCTCAAACCGGCGGCTTCGATGGTCTTTCCCACAATTCCCGGATGATCTTCCACAATCATTTCCACCGTGTATTCACGTGGGTCAGAGAGCGGACTGATCGCCGGTCGTCGATCGGGTAAGAGCTTTTTGGAAAAGAAAAGTAGATAACAAATGCCGACAATCGCACACGGTAGACCCACCCAAGCCAACTCGAACATCGAGAAGCCGGGAAGATTTTGTTCGACAATTTGCCCGTCCACCTCAACGATGTGAACATGTTGCCTTATCTTGCCGTCAATCACCAATGTTGTGCTGGTTCCGATCAACGTACATAAGCCACCCAAAATTGTGGCATAGCTCAACGGCAAAAAGAGATATGAAACCGAGAGACGAAACTTTTTGGCCCAGTCTCCGATGACGGGAACCATCATCGCCACAACCGGCGTGTTATTGAGAAAGGCACTCAAAATAGCAACGGGAAACATGACTCGCGATTGCCCGCTACGAAGCGACTTGGGTTCCCCCAATAATTTCGCTCCGACAAAGTTCATTCCCCCCGTTTGCTTCAAGCCTTCGGCAACGACAAACAACACACCCACGGTGACCAAACCGGGATTAGCAAATCCTTCTAAAGCATCGGTGGTATCGACAACTCCCGTCACAAGTAATACCGTTAATCCTCCCAGAAGGAGCAAGTCTGCCGGGACGCTGGAAACGGTCAGCGCGATCGTGATCACAACCAGAACAGAGAGTGTGATCTGATTGGCGGCAGTGATCATGAACGGTCTTTCCGAGCCATTTGAATGTCAGTCATATTTTCCCAGGACTCCCAGTGATTCCATCTGTTCGAGAAGACTGTCGTGTAATGGACCGTTAGTTGCAACCACTCCGCGATTTTCGATGAGCATGCTGCCATGCCGAAAGTCCAGTTTCTTCCCGAAGGCGTCTGTCACTGTTCCTCCCGCTTCCGTCACGCACAAAACGCCTCCGCCGTGATCCCAAATCTTTTCTCGATACCCGGGGCGTGTCGGAAGACGAAGATAAATCTCGGCTTCTCCGCGGGCAACAACCGCGTATTTTGCCTGTGAATCGAGCCTGCGAGGCTCTCCTCCAATCCCTAAAGTCTTTGCAAGACGGGCCGAGTCGCTGTGAGAACTATGCCCCGACTCGACAGACTCACACATTCGCATCTTACCAGCATCTGTTTCCTGACTCACCTGCACGGGAACAGGTTCGGCAGAAGGGTCGTCAATGGGAAGTTGCCAGGTTCCGTGCCCGCGAACCGCATAAAATATTGTGCCTGACGAAGAGGAGCCAGCCACAAATGGTAAATTAGGACAACCGAGTAAACCGACTTCCAATTCCCCCTCAACCGCTAATGCGAGTGCCACCGCGTATTGGTCTCCTCGCAAAAATCCTTTGGTTCCGTCAATCGGGTCGATTGTCCAGAAACGAGGTGAGTAATCTTGTGCGTTCCCGAAATCAATCGACTCATAAATTGTCGCAGGATCGGTTGAATGACCCGATGATTTTAACGCTGACTGAATTTGCGGCAAGTAATGATCGCCGTCGGCATCTTGCAGTTGAGCAGAATCTTCTTCACCGATGATCGGATCATCATCGAATGCCTCCTTCAATGATCGACAGACGACGGCCTGCGAGGCATAATCGGCAATGGTGACGGGAGAACGATCCTCTTTGGAAATCGAGTCTCCGTCGATTCCCGATTGAACTCCACGACAGACAATCGAGGCTCGACGCACGGCATCAATGGCAACCTCTAATTCACGCTCAAACTCATGGCTCATGATCAGGCTCTATTTAATAATATTTCGTTAGTTTGATTCTGTGGTTATTAAGACGGTAGAAAGTCAATTTCAGCAAAACACTCTATAAACTATTCAACTCAACCCGTTCAACAGCGGACCCAGGAGGTTCACAACGTCAGGCTGCTTTTTGTTGACTCTGTTGGGGGAATGTTTTCAAGATGGCGTCGGCTGTTTTGGAAATCGCTCCAAATTGCACTGTCTCATACTTCAAGCGTTCGATTTCCGTTTTCTTCTCGATTAGTTTCTCGGGATGACTCAACCAATCATCCAAACTCTGGAACATCTTGTCATAGTTTCTTTTCCACGGACCCATGTAATAAAACTCTGGGTAAACAGCACGATTGGCGAACAGATTTGGTAGCGACATATAGTTGATTTTTATGAAGAGCTTGGCAGTGAACCATATTGCTGGGCCGCAGTTGTACATCACGATGGCTGGTTTTGCGCGGGCCAAAAATTCCAAGCTGACAGAACCCGAAACCATCACACAACAATCGGAGATTTCGATAATTTCCGAGGTCCGTTCGGTGTGGAATTCAATGGGCAAGTTTTGCCCCAATCGCTCATATTGTTTTTCGCACCAGTCCTTTTGACTCTCTCGATAACAGGCGACCAGAAATTTCACGTCGGGATGCTTCTTGTGCCAGCGCGACATCAACTTCAACTGGTCAGGAAAATTTCCCTGGACTTCACTATTTCGGCTTCCCGGCAAGACACCCACGATGCGATCGGCATCGCGGTGTTGTTCCAGGCAAAACTGTTCGTTGAGCTGTTTGGCGGCGACTTCATCGAAGAACGGATGACCCACAAATTCGACATCGATACCGCGCTCGGCATACCATTTCGGCTCGAACGACAATCCACACAGCACATGATCGACATACTTGCGCATGCGCTCGACTCTCCAAGTCGCCCAAGCCCATATTTGCGGTGGAGAAAAATAATAGACGGGAATGCCTGCGGCTTTGGCGCGTTTCGCAATCGCCCAGTTGAAACCGGGGAAATCAACGAGGATCACAGCGTCGGGCTTGTGAGTTTGAAAATATTGTTCGGCTTGATCGGCAAGTTTGAAAAACTTTCGCAACAACGGGAGCACTGCGAAAAATCCCATGACGGCCATATCGGTGAGTTGAAAATGAAGATCACAGCCCGCCTCACGCATTTCCGGCCCACCGAAGCCGGTAAACTTCAAGTCGGGACGCCGTTGTTTAAGTTCGTGAATCAGATGGGCCGCATGCTGATCACCTGATGGCTCGCCGACGGAAAAAAATATTTCAGGCATGACTGTGCTTCCTGGTCTTCGCTACTGGCTGTGTCACATTGTTGAGAACGTCGATGAGGTCAGGACGCAATCGACTGCGGAAACTCATCATCCGGTTCATCTTCAGGATTACCGGAGTAATCTTCCACGTCTTTTAATTCGGGACGGAATGATTGTTTCCCTTCCAGAATGGAATTCGCGTCGAATCGTTTGCCGAAGTACAGTTCTCGCGCTTCGGGATGACTGAGAACTGTTTCCGCATCACCGTCGACGATGACCTTCCCGGCACAAATGATGTAACTGCGATCGGTAATCGTCAGCGTTTCTCGTTCACGATGGTCGGTAAGGAGAATGGAGATTCCCGATTGACGCAGATCTTCGATGATATCTTGAATACTGTGAATGGTGACGGGATCGATACCGGTGAAGGGTTCGTCGAGCAGAATGATTTGAGGATCACTGGCAAGACACCGAGCAATTTCTAATCGACGACGCTCTCCCCCGGAAAGCGTAGAGGCGGTTTGTTTACGTTTGTCGATCAATCCGAACTGTTCCAGTAACTGATCGACGCGGTCCCAAGCCACCGAAGTTTTCCAATGAAGAAATTCTAAAATGGCGAGAATGTTTTGCTCGACGGACAGCTTGACGAAAATACTGCTATCTTGAGGAAGATAACCCAGCCCCATGCGGGCTCTTCGATACATGGGCATCTGCGTGACATCTTCACCGTTGAGATAAACGTGCCCCTCAGTGGGCGTGGTCAGACCGCACGCCATCCGAAACGAGGTGCTTTTTCCGGCTCCGTTCGGTCCCAATAAACCGACGACTTCGCCAGGGTAGACATTGAAGCCGACCCCCGAGACTGCCCGCTTTCCGGGGTAGTCTTTGATCATGTCGCAGCATTCGAGTAATGCAGTTTCGCCGGTCATCCCTGACACCTGTTTTTCAGAATTTCGGGCATGTCCTCATGACATACGTTGAGCCCATGTAATTGCAGAATGGATTCTAATACAGGACAGGATTTCTCACCAGCCCGGATGTCGGCTCTCAAAATTGATCGAAATCCTCTCAAATAATAGGGTTAAGCGCCTTGCATCGTCTGAAGAAATCGCCAATCTTCATGCAGAGTCGCTACAGTTGAAAGGGCATTGCCATCACGGGATGATAGCTTGTCGCTAATTGCTGAAGTTCGTCCGCTCAAGATCAACGAGAAAGATCTCGATTACTTATGGAAATCACATTCATCAGCGGTGGACAAACGGGCGTCGATCGAGGCGTTTTAGACGCGTGCCTCGATCTGGACTTTCCCTGCGGAGGCTGGTGTCCTGAAGGACGTTTGGCCGAAGATGGCCCCATCGATTCCCGATATCCTCTCGAAGTTTTGGCGGGAGCTGGATATCCCGAAAGGACTCGTGAAAATGTCCTCGATTCTGACGGCACGGTCATTCTTTTTCGAGAGGAGCCGACCGGCGGCACCAAAAGTTCTCAGAAACTGGCTCGATCACGCCGTAAGCCTTATCTCCTACTCGATATGGAGCAAACTGACATCGAAGAAGCGAGCGAGATGACCAGTCAGTTCATCTTCGAGAAGGGATTATGGCGGATCAATTTTTCGGGACCTCGTGCCTCCGAATGGCCGGAAGCACACCAACTTGCTTATCAGTTGACGACTCGCTTGATTTCCAAGGTTCGCGGAGAAGACTGAGTTCCCAGATTATTGATCAGAACTCTCTGCCAGTCTGCGCAGTTCTTCGCCAGGATCAATACTCGACTCTCCCTGGATCTCAGAAAGATCGGCCACCGATTCTATCGAGTCTTTTCGATGAGCTCGCAAGCGAGAAGATCCCACAGTCGAACGATACACAGACCAGATGGCCATCAAGAAAATAGCGCCGAAGACCACGAACAACCATCGTGCCGCATTACTGGTTTCTGTCAACGATATCGGTGTCTCAGTGGGAGGAGCCTTGGTAATGCGACGAGCGATAAACAACGGCGTCAACTGCAAATCACTACGCGAGGCATATCCTTGAATCTTATAAAAGTATCCAGAAAGTTTGACTGGGATCTTCTCGGCAATCAAATCTGAAACAGGTAATTCATCGTCGGCAAACAGTGCCGCAACGCGATAAGGAATATTGTCCGAAGTCGGCGTGATAATCCAGGCGATGTAATAGTCTTCGATTCCGTAGCCATTAAGTTCT